>JACCDG010401531.1_pt1 | contig 41705 bp, 69 predicted proteins | sample 7442471 | NCBI WGS metagenome assembly JACCDG01 (sample SAMN15323444, study PRJNA562643) | freshwater metagenome | isolation source: river surface water | place: USA:Blue River Watershed | collected 2017-08-17
CCGGTCCGCCCGGCCCGGGAGGGCCTACAGGTGCTACCGGTCCGACCGGCCCGGCCGGCCCGGCCGGCCCGCCCGGCCCGCCGGGCGGCGGGAGCGGGGGCGATATCAGTTATCAGGCCGAGAACAAGTGGGGGGCCGACGCCTACGCCGGCATGCTGGTCACAGTGAACGGGAGCGGCAGCGGGTTCAACTTGGCCGAGCCCGGGCTGGGAACCTTTGCCGTCGGGATCGCCGCCGAGGACATCGCCGACACGGTCACCGGCACGATCCAGACGACCGGGGTGCTGACCCTGGCGGACTGGACGGCCGCCACCGGGTCGGCGACCCTGACGGCCCCCGGGACGTACTACGGCGACACAACGAACTCGGGGATGATGACGACGACCCCGCCCGCCGGCGGGAGCGGCGTCCTGTCCCAAGTCGTCGGGTACGCCGTGTCCGCCACCGAGTTCGTGATCTCACTCCAGCCGCCGACCACGGTGTGAGGGCAGGATGGCCAACTTCAGTCCGCTGCTGCTCGGGGCCGACAACCTGCCCCGAGCCATGCAGTCCAGCGACGTCATGGTGATGCCCGGTGCGGCCTCGACGGCCGGGGACATGACGGTCGGGGCGGAGCTTTTCGTACCCGGCGGCAACGCCAACGTCACCGGCCTCGTCTACGCCTCCGGGTTCAGCGGCGACGGCAACGGGGTGACCAACCTCAACGCCAGCAACGTGCTCGGGGGAACGCTGCCGGACGTCGTCATGCCGGCGTTCACCGGCGACGTGACCGCGTCGGCCGGGGTGGCGGTCCTGACGATCGCGGCGAACGCCGTTACCAACGCCAAGATCCGCCAGGGGGCGGCCCGCTCGGTCATCGGCGTCGCCGGGTCGGCCACGGCGAACGTGGCCGACATCACCGCCGGGACCGACGGGCAAGTGCTGCGGCGGAGCGGGATCGGTATCGGGTTCGGGGCCGTCTCGCTGGCCACCGCGGCGGCCGTCACCGGCACCCTCCCGGTGGGGAACGGCGGGACCGGCCAGACCAGCTACACCAACGGGCAGTTGCTGATCGGCAACACGACCGGCAACACCCTGGCCAAGGGCACCCTGACGGCCCCCGCCGCCGGGTTCTCGATTACCGGCGGGGGCGGCTCCATCACCTTCGCCCTGACCAACGACCTCTCGGGGGTCGAAGGGCTCGCGGCCAACGGGATCGCGACCCGCACGGCCACGGACACCTGGGCCGTGCGGACCATGACCGGGACCAGCAACCGGCTGACGGTCACCAACGGCGACGGGGTGTCGGGTAACCCGACGTTCGACATCAGCTCCAGCTACGTCGGCCAGAACACGATCACCACCCTCGGGACGGTCGGGACCGGGACGTGGCAGGGGACCGCGGTCGGCCCGGCGTACGGCGGGGTGCCGACCGGCACCGTCCTCGACTTCGCCGGGTTCACCGTCCCGTCCGGGTACTTGGGTTGCGACGGGACCGCAGTCAGCCGGAGCACGTACGCGACCCTTTTCGCGGCGATCACGTCGAACCAGATCGGGAACTTCACTACCGGGTCGCCGGCGATCACGGGGTTGACGGACACCAGCCTGATCCGCGTCGGTAGCGTCATCGAGTGTATCGCGTTCGCCGCGGGCACCACGGTGGCGGCGATCGTCAGCGGGACCGAGGTCACCGCCAGCGCCAACGCCGGCAGTAGCGGGAACTCCTGGACCCTGTTCCTGCCGTACGGCGCCGGCAACGGGTCCACGACGTTCAACCTCCCGGACTTCCGCCGCCGGGTGTCGATGGGGGCGGGCGGGACCGGGACCAGCACCATCGCCAGCCGCCTCGGGGCGACCGGCGGCGCGGAGACCCACGCCCTCACCGTGGCGGAGATGCCGGCCCACACGCACGCCATCACCTTTACGGCCACGTCGGGGATCGCCGGCGGGGCGAACTTCAACCTCTCGACCGCAGGTGGTGCCACCGGTAGCACCGGCGGCGACGGGGCGCACAACAACGTCCAGCCCGCGATCGTGACCCAGAAAATCATCAAGACGTAACAGGAGCCTGCCGTGACCCCCCAGGAACTGATCGACGCCCTGACCGCGACCTTCGCCGCCCAGCGGGACCGCGAAACCGCCCTATCGTCCGCCGCCGCCCAGGCCCGGGAACAGGCCGCCGTCGTGACGGCCCAGGCCGCCGACCTCCGGGCGTCCCTGGACGCCGCCCACGCCCTGACCGAGAGCCGCGGGACCGCCCTGGCGGCCGCCCAAGCCCTGATCCGGGAGACGTCCGACGCCCGCGACCTCGCCGAGGCCGAGCGGGACGCGGCGCGTACGCAGGCCGCCGCCGTGCCCGGCCTCCAGGCCCAGGTCGTGTCCCTGACGGACGCCCTGGCGGCGGCCGCCGCCCAGGTGACGGACCTGACCGCCCGGGTCGAGGCCCTCACCCCGCCGGCCGGCGCGCTGATCCCGGTCGCCTCCTTCCGGGAGCGCATCGTGATGGCCTACCTGCGGCTCCCGGCGGCGGCCCCCGAGACCCAGGCGAAGTGGAAGCAGATCATCGCCGACTTCCTCCCGGCGGACCGCGGCCCGGTCAACCTCGTGAGCCCGGCCACGGCCTTCCTGATCGCCGAGGCGGCCAAGGACGGGCTGCTGACGGGCGGCGAGGCGGCGGCCGCCCTGAAGGTCGAGTGACGGACTTCCCGCGGCGGTCCGGGGCCGGTAGACTCCCCGGACCACCTGCCAGGACGTGCCGATGAAAGTGACCATCGGGATGGCGACGTACCTCGACTACGACGGGGTGTACTTCTCGCTCGCCGCCCTCCGCCTCTACCAAGCCTTCCACCAAGACGTCGAGCTGCTGGTGGTGGACAACTTCGGGCAGCCGAACTCCCAGGACGTCGGCTGCCCGTTCACCAAGACCGCGGCCAAGAACCTGGGGGCCGTGTACGTCCACGCCCCGCACGCCAAGGGCACCGCCGCCCCCCGCAATCTAGTCTTCGAGAAGGCCACCGGGGACGTCGTCATCTGTATCGACAGCCACGTCCTCCTGGAGAACGGGTGCGTCAACCGGGTGGCCCACTTCTTCCACGACCCGGCACGCAAACGCGACCTCCTCCAGGGGCCGCTCTTGTGCGACGACCGCAAAACCCTTCACACCCATTTCGCCCCGGTCTGGCGGAAGCGTATGCTCGGCACCTGGGCGTACGACCACCGGGGCCACGGGACCGAACCGTTCCCGATCGGGATGCAGGGGCTGGGGATGTTCGCCATGCGGAAGGAGGCGTGGCCCGGCTTCAGCCGGCACTTCCGCGGGTTCGGGGGCGAGGAGGGCTACATCCACGACAAGGTCCGGGCCGCCGGCGGGGAGTGCTGGTGCCACCCCGGGTGCCGGTGGATGCACCGGTTCAAGCGGCCGGCCGGCCCGCCCTACCCCATGCCGGTCGCCGACCGGGTGGCCAACTACCTGATCGGCCGCCGCGAGCTGGGGCTGCCCGAGTGGGACGTCCTCGACCACTTCCGGTCGTTCGGCGACGGGGTGGCGGCCGACGAGGGGCTCAGGCGGGCCGACGCCGTCATGCCCGCCGCCGGGGTCCGCCCCGCGACGGGGTGGCCGCAGACCTCGGCCATCGACTACGCGGTCGAACTGGGTGAGGGACAGGAGACCCCGTGCACACCCTAACCTTCCGCCTGCACCAGGCGCTGGGCGACGCGGTCGCCCTGTCGGCGGTGATCCGCGACCTCGCGCGGCAGCACCCGCAGTACCGGGTGACGCTGGACGTCAACTGGAAGCCGGTCTGGCAGAACAACCCGCACGCCGAAATCGGGGGCGGGGCCGGGCGGCGGTTCGAGCTGGGCTATACCGCCGGGGTGGCGGCGTCCCGGGCGGGCCGCCCGGTCCACCTGATCCGGGCGCTGTGCGAGGACGTGTACGCCAAGGCCGGGGTGCGGGTCGAACCGGAGCTGCCGCACGGCGACCTGCACATGACGCCCGACGAGCTGGCCGTCAGCCCCGTCTCCGGCCGGTACTGGGTGGTGGTCGCCGGCGGCAAGCTGGACATGACCGTCAAGCACTGGCACGCCGCCCGCTACCAGGAGGTCGTGGACCGGCTGCGGGCCTACGGCGTCCAGTGCGTCCAGGCGGGGGCGGCCGCCGACAACCACGTGCACCCGCCGCTGGCCGGCTGCCTGTCGGCGGTCGGCCGCACCGAAAACGTCCGCGACCTGTTCCGCCTCGTGGCCCACGCCGACGGGGTCGTCTGCGGGGTGACCGGGGTGATGCACGTGGCGGCCGCCCTGGGCCGGCCGTGCGTCGTGATCGCCGGCGGGCGGGAGGAGCCGACCTTCTTCGGCTACAGCAACGACGACCTCAAACGGACCTTCGGCCCGAACTGCCGGCCGCTGGCCGTCGAGCACAAGATCCTGCACACCGTCGGCCTGCTGCACTGCTGCGGGACCGGCGGGTGCTGGCGGAAGCGGACCGTGGCGATCGACGCCCGCGACGTCGGCCGCCCCAACCGCATCTGCCTGGAGCCGGTACGGACCGGCGACCACCCCGTCCCCCGGTGTTTGGATCTAATCGGTGTTGACCATGTCGTTGAAGCCGTGTTAGCGTTCTACGCAGACGGCACATTACCTCCTCTACAACGGGGCCGGTCCTGTGAAAGTCTGCATCAAGTGCGTTACGGAACTGGATGAGTCAGCGTTCTCGAAGGACAGAAACCGCGGTGACGGACTGAACCCCTACTGCCGCACGTGCAGTAGCCGGGCGACCAGAGTCGTGTGCCCGAGGTGCGGGACGAACGTGCCGGTCAGTCGCTTCGACGGCGTCGCCGACCTGTGCAAGACGTGCCTACACCGGTCCGGGCGGCAGCGGTGCGGTAAGTGCCGTTTAGTGAAGGCGCTAGACGCATACTTCGCCGACAAGCGAAGACCGTCCGGCCGGTACACCACCTGTAAGACGTGTGCCAAGGTGCCTACGGCCGTAGCGGCGGCGTGGCGACGCAAGCGCAAGTACGGCCTCACGGCCGACGCACACGCCGCCATACTCTCCGCCCAGAACGCGCTGTGCGGAGTCTGCGGGAACCCCGAATACCGCGTCCGACTGGGCAAGGCCCTACCGTTACACGTGGACCACGACCACAAGACCGGCGAAGTCCGGGGCCTGTTGTGCACCGACTGCAACCTGGGCGTAGGGCGGTTCAAAGATTCACCCAAACTGCTACGGGCAGCGGCAGCCTACCTGGAGAAATACGGTGAACGGAACATCGCCGATCGGGCAGCCGCTGGGCGTAACAAAAAATCTCGCTGACTGTCCGCTGTGTGGTGGCCCCAACCCGCACTACGACGGTCGGGCGGCGTCGCCGCCCCCCGGCCTCCTGCCGGTCCCCCCGTTGCCCCCGCTGCTCTTCACTGTCCAACCGTCCGCCCCGGAGCGGCAGCCCCTGGCGGCCGCCCCGCCGCCCGAGCTGGTGACCCTGCCGGGCGCCCCCGGGGCGTCGCAGATGGACCACCCGCACGTCGGCGGCAAGTTCACCTGCTTCGTCCTCTGCTACGGGGACCACTACGACCTCGCCAAGCGGTGCCTGGACTCGATCCTGAAGACCGCCCCGGCCGGCCGGCTGGACCTGCGGGTGGCGGCCAACGCCTGCTCGGAACGGACGCTGGCGTACCTCCGCGACCTGCCGCTGACCCGCCTGTACGTCAACGCGGAAAACCGCAAGAAGTACCCGGTCATGCGGGAGATGTTCCGCGACCCGGTGTGCCCGATCACGACCAACTACCTGATGTGGTTCGACGACGACAGCTACGTCACCAACCCGGCGTGGCTGGAGTGGCTGGCCGGGTCGATCGTCGCCAACCACGACCACGGCGGCCGGCACTACGGGTGGCTGCACATCCACGACCTGAAGCTGTTCGTCAAGAACGGGCACGACCCGCGGAAGTGGTTCGAGCAGAGTGCCAGCTACCGGGGCAGGCCGTTCCGCGTCCGCGGGACCAAGCAGGAGGCACCCAACGGGACGGTGGTCGAGTTCGTCCCCGGCAGCTTCTGGGCGCTCCACACCCGGACGATGCTCGAAGCCGACATCCCGGAACCGCGGCTGGTGCACAACGGCGGCGACATCACGATGGGCTGGCAGGTCACCCAGGCGGGGTACAAGACGATCGGCTTCAACCGGGACCGGCAGTTCGTGTACTCCTCCGGCAGCCCCCGGCGGGGCTACAGCGAGCAGTTCCCGTGGGCCGGGCGCCCCCTCTAGGGTAGAATCCGGTGTCGAGGACCGGCACCAATTCGGAGGCCACGGATGGCACGGGCACTCAGGGTCAAGAAGTTCGACGCCGGCCCCAACGTCAACTACGCCTACCTCTCGGCCTACCGCCTCCGCTTGGTCATCGACCGGGCGGTCGAGATGGACGACCGCGTCTTCCTGTTCCGCCGCGACCCGGTCAACCCGTACACCGGCGACCACCTCGACACGTTCGTGACGGTCTGCTCGCCGGTGGACATGGCCGACTACCCGCCGGAAGACCCCGACCCGAACAAGCAGTACCCGTTCTTCCGCAAGAACGCGGTCGAACTGGACTTCCGGGCCACCTCGCAGGCCGACGAGGCGTACGCCGTCATCGTCCGCGAACTGACGGCCCTGGTGTTCGCCCTCAACCGGCTGGACCGCCTCCAGGAGGCCGACTCGCAGTGGGTCGGGACCGTCCCGGATGACGGGTCCAGCTCCGACAGCACGGAGGCTTGAGATGACGGCCGTCCGCAAGATGGTGGTGGTCGAGGACGCGGTCGTCCTCAGCATGGCCGGGGACGCCCGGTTCCTGGCCGAGTTCCCGTTCCTGGCCGGGCTGACGACGGCGGCCGCCAAGAAAGGCGGGTGCGGCCGCTGCGGGTCGGCCAACCGGGAGCGTGGGCAGGTGCTCAACGCGGCCAAGGCGGCCATCGCCGGGATGTCCGCCGAGAAGAAGCGGCGGATGCTCAAGCTGCTCAACGCCGAAAAGCTCCGGGTCGTGTACGCCGACGGGGCACAGACCCGCCAGAAGACGATCGAGGGCCGCCCCGAGGGCGGCTAAATTCCCGCGGCGAACGCGGCATACTACTTGACCGGCACCTCTTAGGCGTCGGCGACACGGCCCCGCCGGGACTTCCATCCCGCGGGGCCTTGTCATACCGGTCGGCCCACCGGGAGGCCGCCCAATAACGGTATTGAGCCCGGGAGCATCAACAGCATCGGAGGTCGAGATGGGAACCAAGAAGGACGTGGCCGTGGTGGACGCGGCTCCGACGGACCGCGAGCTGGTCCGCCAGCGGGTGGTCGAGACGAACGGGGCCATCAACGACTTCGTCGCCACCCTGTTCGACGGGGTCCGCTCGAAGGTGGCCGACCTGCGGACGGAGCTGTCGGCGGAGATGTTGGCCCAGCGGGTGTCGGACGCGATGGTCCGGCTGGGCGAGATCAACCTGGAGGTGTCGGCCCTGGCGACCGAGGCGGCCCAGGCCCCCGACGACATCACGTACCGCCTGCTCCTGACCCGGATCGCCATCCTCAAGACCAGCTTCGCGGCCCGCTACAAGGCGGCCGTGGGTCTGGTCCCCGGCGGCCCGGACGAGGGGACGATCGGCAAGGAGGTCCAGAAGCTGTTCGACGGGGTGGCCAAGGACATCGCCGACCGCCGCAAGAAGGCGGCGTCCGACCCTTTCGGGGGTGCCCCGGCCGAGGAGGTCGGGGTGCTGACCCTGCCGGACCCGGCGGAGGTGACCCTGGTGACCCTCGACCCGCCGGCCGGGCCGGCCTCGCCGCCCGACTCCTGGGCCTACGACCCGGACGCGGGGGAGGGGGAGACGACGGAGGCGGAGGCGAACGCGGCGGCCGAGCAGATCGAGGAGATCCTGGAGGCGGCGGCCGGGGAGGCGGAGGTGGCGGCGGAGGTGTTGGCGGGCCAGACGGCCCCCACGCCCCCGGCGAGCACCGAGCCGGTCCCGTCGGTGGTCCCCTCGGTGGGGTTGCCGATGTTCAAGCACAAGTCGAAGAATGGGCGGCACTCGCACGCCCGGGCCTAGGCCCGGTCGTGCGGAACCCCTCCGCACCACCCGGTCACCGGGGGGAGGGGTTCGAGGGTGCCGCCAGTCGTCTGTGGAACGGCTTGGTCCGCGGCTGACGCCGCGGCCGGCCACCCACGCTCACCGGAGCGTGGCGACACGAGTCGCCACGGGGTTCCCGCCGCCTGCCGCGGCGTGGTATACCCTGTAGGCTGATTCGTGTCGCCACGCTCCGGTGGCGTGACTTACCTGTCAGGCGGACCGGCCGCCTGACTTTACCTATGGGCGGCCGGGGCCTACAGTGACCCGGCGGAGGACAGACCGTGGGACTGCACGTGATTCCCGAGGCGTCGAAGTTCACCGACGACAACGGGCAGGGGGTCGTGGTCGTCGAGTGCGACCGGGCCACCGATTTCAACCTCGCGATCGAGGAGTTGCAGGGGATCGCCGCCCGCAACCTCGCCATCAAGTTCGCGACCGAGCGGGGCGTGGGCGACGCCCGGATCAACGGCAACATCGGCTACCCGTACCCGGTGAACAGCCAGGGCCGGAGCCTGGAGACGGTGAAGGGGACCGACGACGCCCCGCTCCCGGTCCACCACCCGCTCATGCAGCCGGCCCGCTACCGGACCGACGTGCCGGTCACCCGGCGGCTGGTATGAGCGACTACCCGCCGCTGCGGTACAGCGTGCCGCCGGACCAGCACCCGCCGCCGCGACCGCCGGCGACCGCGGTGTACGCCCAGGAACTCGGGCGGGTGCTGACGTTCCTGTCCCGCAACCGCTTCGAGTTCCTGCTCCGCAAGCTGGCGGTCCCCAAGCCCATCCCCCTCGACCCGGGGGTGGCCTTGGTGCTGAGTCTGTACGACTGGTTCGCCCACCTGGGCGGCTACGTCTCCGACGACCAGCAGCAGCGAATCGCGGGTCGGTTCGCCCCGTATATCGACGCGGCGATCCTGCCGGCCGACCAGACGACCGGCATCGCGGGGCGGGTGCTGACGCTGACCGACGGGCGGTACGCGGCGGTAAGCGGCAGCGACATCTGGTACGACTACGAGCTGGACGAAGACCGCCGGGAACTGCCCGAGCCGGGCGTCACCCACATCGCCTGCGACCTGAACGGCCTGCAACTCCGCATCCGCCGCCGGGTCGCCGAACTCCGAGGGGGCAAGGATGCCGCAGCCAGCCGCAGCGACGGTCCCGCAGGACGGCCCGCGGACGGCCACCGGTAGGCCGGCCGCGGGGGCGGCCACCACCAAGGCCGTCCGGGCCTTGCTGGAGTCGCCGGACACCTACGCCACCACCCTCCTGGTGTGGGCCTTGGACACCTACGGCACCGAGTGCCTGGGGTGGCACCCGACGACGCTGAAGATGGAGATCGAGTCGGACTTCAAGGTCCGACTCCCGAAGCAGAACTTCGACAAGCTCCTGGCCGCGGTCGCGGTCCTGACCACCGACCTGTTCTTCAAGGACGCGGCCCGGTTCGTTCAACTGGCCAACGTGCTGGCCGGGGACGACTTCGAGCCGGACGAGTTCGAGCCGGCGGACTCCGCGGAGATGGCCTGGGCGGTCACGGAGGCACTACTCCTGGTGCCGCCGGACGCCGACGACCCGGAACCGTTCTCCGACGAGGTCCGCCACTACATCGGGCTGGCCCTGGAGGAGGAAGGGTTCGTCTCGCCCCCGGACATCCTGCGGATCGCCCTGGGCGGGGACTTCCGGCTGAAGGTGGACGGGGCGCACGCCGCCGACCCGGAGCTGATGGCCGAGATCCGCCGGGTGCAGGCCCAGCGGGCCGGCGAGGTGGAGGCCGTGGTGCGGAACGGGCTGGTCGAACTGCTCGACCAGCTCGCCGCCCTGCCGCTGGCCAACGGGAGCACCCAGGGACTGACGCAAAAGATCTCTACCGTCATCAGGAACCTGAAATGACCGACAACGTCATCCCGCCGATCACGGCGGACGAGTTGACCGCCGAGATGAAGTTCTTCGGCATGCTGCCCGCGGACGCCACGCCGGCCGCCTCCTACGACGAGGACGAGGACTTCGACGACGACGCCGACTCGGACATCGACTCCGATCTCGACGACTACGACTCGGACTTCGATTACGACTCGGACATCGACTACGACGACGAAGACGACGAGGACGACTCCGACGTGGAGACGTTCGGGGACGACGACGAGATGGAGCTGGACCCCGATGACTGAGAAGAAACCCCGCCCGTGCCCGAACTGCCTGGGCCGGGCTGGGCAGGACTGCCGCACGTGCAACGGGGTCGGGTACGAGCGGTACGTGCCGCCGACCGGCCCGCCCCCGGGCACCAGCCTGTTCCACCCGTCCGTGATCCCGGACGTGGTGCCGCCGAAGAAATAGACCGCCGCCCCCGTACAACAGCCGGGGGCGTTTTCGTTTCCCGAGGAGAACCCGTGTCGCACGTCGTCTTGAACAACAACGAGAAGGGCAAGATCCTCTCGATCGCGGCCCTCCGGCAGGGCTGCGAGGCGATCACCGTGGAGGGCCGGAGCGGCCTCCTGGAGGTGGTCGAGACGGTCAAGGGCCAGGGGCAGTACCGGACCTGGAAGTCCGACCACGGCCGGCTGGTGGGGGACTGGGACGTACCCGAGGGCATGACCAGCGAGACGGTCGGCAACAACGCCGACTACGTCATCCGCTGCACGGAGGCCGGCCGGGAGTACCTCCGCGGCAAGGGGTTCGCCAAACCGTACGAGGTCGGGGTGGTGTGGTCGGAGGCCGACCGGTGCCACCGCCTCGTGTACGACTTCCACAACAAGGCGGCCGGCCTGGAACTCATCATCGGGCTGACCGAAGTGAAGCACTTCGCCCCCAGGAAGGGGGAACTGAAGGAGAGCTGCCCGCGGCTCATCCAGCACTACAACATCGCGCGGGACAACCTGATGGCCGGCCTCCAGGGCGACCAGCAGGTGGTCCTCCCCCAGGCGGACGGCAGCGTCGTCGTCGGCAACAGGGGGGAGATCATGACGCTGCCCGACGGCACCGAGATCACGCTCGGGGTCGGGGACATCGTCGGCGAGATCCACGTGGGCGGCCGCATCGGCCTGGGGGGTGTGCAGTGAGCGACCAGAAGATCATCGTCATCTACCGGGCCAACGGCGACATCGAGCGGCACACGGTCAACCTCCCCGGCCGGCTGTGCGCCGCCGCGACCGGCCCGTACCAGGAGTTCGACGCCAAGCACGGGCACGTCACGGACACGCCCACCGCCGACGCCCTGCTGCCCGAGCCGACCCAGACCCAGATCGAGCTGAAGGGATGAGATGAAAAACCTCCGCAGCAGTTTCAACGCCACGGTCGGCGGCGGCCAGCCGGCCGTCCTGATCCGGACCGACGAGCCGGACGAGGCCATGCACGTCGTCTCCGAGACGGCGGCCGCGTTCCGCTGGCACATGTGGGTGTGGGACTTCGTCGGCGGGCTGGCCGTGGACGACAAGCCCCGCACCCAGGCGGCCGCCGGCCGGGCCAACGACCCCCTGGCGAAGGCCGACGGGCCGGCGGCCGCCGGCGGCCTCGTCGGTTTGATGCAGGCCCTGCGGGCACTGCGGGCCTTCGACAACCGGGAGCGGGACACGGGCCACGGGCCGGGCTACCGGCCGGTCGTCCTGGTCGTCAAGAACCTGCCGATGGTCGCCCCGGATGCCGCCGTCCGGCAGGAGATCGCCAACAACCTCAAGGAGTTCGAGGCGACCAACAAGTGCGTCGTCGGGTTCGGGCACACCAGCTCGGACCTGCCGCCGGAGATCCGCCCGGCGTTCACCCTGCTCGACCACGAGCTGCCCGGCCCGGAGGACTTGGCCAAGGTGGCCCTGCTCGTCGGCGGGAGCGACAGTTGGCAGCCGTCGGTAGACGACATCGTGCTCATGGCCGAGAACGGGCTGGGGCTGACCCGGCTCCAGTTCAAGAACACCGTGGCGTCGTACCTCTACGACCCGCGGGAGGCGTGCGCCGACTACCTGGACGACCCGGACAACGACCCGGTGCTGTCCATGCCGGAGTACATCTGGCGGCAGAAGACCGACATCCTCAACCGCGAGGGGCTGGTCCAGGTGCTCAACCCGAAGTTCGGGTTCGACAAGCTGGGCGGGCTCCACGGCATGAAGGACTTCCACAAGCGGCTCCTGACGAGCACCAAGCTCCAGGGTGACCGCAAGAACCGGCCCAAGGCCAAGGCCCGCGGCACCCTCCTGGTGAGCGGCCCGGGCATGGGCAAGACGACCTTCATCGAGTGCCTCGCCCACGAGATCGGGGCGGGGGCCGTGATGATGGACTTCGGCAGCATGCTCGGCGGGCACGTCGGCGACACCGAGAAGACCACCCGCCGGGCGTTCGCCGTGGTGGACGCCATCGCCCCCCGGGAGACGGCGGCCGAGTACAAGGTCACCCCGCAGGACATCCGCGACTGCGGCGACATGGTCGTCCCGGTCATGAAGAAGCTGGCGGAGGGGACCAAGGTCCGGTTCCTGATCGTCGGCTGGGACGAAGTGGAGAAGGCCCTCTCGGGGGCGAGCGCCGGTCACAACGCGAGCCTGGACAGCGGCGTGAACAGCCGCCAGTTCGAGTTCGTGCTGCGGTGGCTGACGACCCGCAAGTCCCGGACGTTCGTGGTGGCGACGGCCAACAACGCCGCCAACCTGAACGCCGCCTTCACCCGCAGCGGCCGGTTCACCGCGACCTTCTACCTGGAGAAGCCGGACCGGGAGCAGAAGGACGACATCTGGCGGATCGCCATCGCCAAGTACGGGCTGGGCGGCGTCGGTCCACAGGTGATCCGCAAGGGTAAGCAGTTCTGGGTGGCCAACCCGCGAGGCGGCGGGGCGTTCACCGATGACGAGGCGGCGGCCACCACCTACCCGAACGCCGAAGAGGCGGCCGAGCTGATCGCCGCCCTCAAGCAGAAAGGGCTGTACACGACGCCCAGGCTGCCCGACGACACCGACTGGACGGGGGCGGAGATCGACGACTGCTGCGAGAAGGCGTACCTCCTCGACAAGTCCCTGGCGGACGCCGCCAAGCACGTCGTGCCGGTGTTCAAGCGGGACAAGGAGGGGCAGGCGATCCTGGAGGAGTGGGCACAGGGCGCCACGCTCTCGGCGCGTACGGGCGAGCTGTACGGGGCCGAGATGGCGTCGGTGGCGGCCGGGTCGGCCTTCGGCGGCCGGGTCCGGCGGACGGTGAAGCGGCAGCCCGACCCCGAGCCGGCCGACGCCGGCGGGGACGAGGCGTAGCCGGCCGGCAGACGCAGACCACGCGAGGGGCGGCCCGGGCCGCCCCTCCTTCGTTTAACGCCGAAGACGGGAGAACGCACACGATGGGCACGATGACCATGACCCGCAGATCGCACCAGAGCTTCGACGTCGCCAAGCCGCAACCCGTGAGCGACGCCGACCACGCCGACGTGGTCCGGACGTTCAGCCGGGACTGTGTGGAGGTGGACTTCACGATCCACCGCCTGCCGACCGCCCGCAAGGCGAAGGGCAAGGCGGCCGACGCTATCCGGGCGGCGGTGGGCGCGTCCAGGCGGGGGGCCAAGACGACCTGGAACATGTTCCAGTCCTCCCCCCACAAGCAGACGCCGACCAACGACCCGGGCGTGAAGGCCGTCAAGGCCCTCAACGCCGCCATCGCCGCGCTGGAGGCGTTCCGGGACAACCGGACGCTGACCAAGAGCGGGGACGTCGGGACTACCGACGCCGGGGAGCTGCGGGTGGAGGCCGGCAAGCGGCTGCTGTTCGCCGACGACACGGCGGCCTTCTACGAGGAGGCCACGGTCCTGGCGGAGCGGATCGACGCGGCGGTCGAGAAGGTGGTCCTGCACCTCGACCGCATCAAGATGAACGACCGGCTGCACGCCGGCGACCTGTGGGACGCCAGCGAGTACGACCTCAACCTCATCAACCGGGTGGGCGTCCGCAAGGACGCCGAGGGGCAGTACGTGATCGAGTTCGGGCCGCCGCGGGACTACACGGTCCTGCCCCGGGAGGTGGCCGACAAGGCGGTGAAGTGGGCCGAGGCCCGGATGACGTCCTCGATCGAGACGGCCGTCGAGGGCGTGGCCTCGTCCTTCAACAAGGCGCTGGCCACGTTCCTGGGCGAGCTGACCAGCCGGGTCCGCATCGCCCCGGTGGACGGCCACCCGTGGAAGCACTTCTGCGCGCACGGGGCGGCCGAAGTCCTCAAGACGAAGATCCGCGAGCAGGACGCCTCGGTCCCCGAGGGGCAGGTCAAGGTGTACCTGTCGTACCGCGCCCCGGCCCTCGACGCCCTGCTGGCCGCCGAGGACGGCGACACGCCGGTGATCGACCCGTCGCAGCTCGTCAAGCACAGCGTCTGGGTCGGCCCGATTCCGATCGCCGAGTACGAGGAGAAGGTCCGGCCGCAGGCGACCGACGAGCGGAAGAAGATCTACCCGCAGGTGATCGAGGGGCTGATCGCCCAGATGCAGGCCCTGCGGGAGCACAAGGCGAAGATGCTGGGGGCCTACGGGGAGAACCTGACCGACACGATGGGTGCCCTGCTCTCCACCCTCAACCAGATGAAGAAGCTGGGCGACGACAACGCCGACGTGGCCGAGAAGACGGCCAAGGCCCTCAAGACCGACGACGCCTTCCGCAAGAACGTCGCCGACGTCGTCGCCGACACGATGGAGGCCCTGGAGGAGAACGTCGAACTGGTGCGGACGGTCCGCCGCCGCATCTTCCGCAAACCCGTGGAGTGACATGCCGCACCTACTCAACCTGCGGGCGCCGACCGTCATCCAGGTGGGCCACCAGACCGTCCGCACGACGGCCCTGGTGGCCCGGGTCGGCCACGTCTACCCCGTCAGCGGCACCGACTGGACGGTCCTGTCGGTGATGACCGCGGACGGCGTCTGGTTCAAACTGCCGAACCCGACCGTCGTCTGCATCAAGACCGGCTCCGTCGCCAGCGAGCAGCTCTGGGACGGCGAGCCGCCCGGTTAGGAGGTCCGATGGCCGCAGAACGCTACACGTACGACCAGTTGGCCCGGCGGTACTGCGAGCGGCAGGAGAACACGCCGGAGGAACTGCTGAAGACGCTCAACGCCCAGAAGACGCAGTACCACCCGACCGGGTGGATGCTCCTGGAGGCCCAGAACTTCGACTCGTCGTACTTCGGGTCGCTGGTGATTTATCCGTACGGACCGAACAACTCGCTCAAGGAGATCCCGGACCGCCCCGTCAGCCCCCGGGGGCTGGCGTCGGACATGTCCACGGCCGTGGCCTACGTCCTGGCCGAAGACCTGCCGGTCGAGCTGCCGGCGTCCCTGGCGGACTGGTCGCCGCCCCCGGCCCCGCCGCCCAAACGTAAGAAGAAGAGGAGGTGACCGTGGCCGATAAGACGCCCCACTCCAGCCGCCCCGTCCTGGAGGCGTGGCTAGAGAAGGTCGGGGCCGTATTCCGCTGGCAGGAGTGGGTACTCGGGTTCGGCGCGTTACGCCGGTACGTCGCCAACGATCGCACCTTCCTGCTGCACGACAAGCAGCAGGGCGACCGGGACTTCGGGTGGGAGATCTACGTCCCCGCCTTCGACGGCAACGACGCCGAGAAGACTCTCGAAGCTGCCGAGATTGCCCTGGCCCTGCGGCCCCGGACGCCCGCAGCGATCACGTTGACGACGGCGCAAGTCATGGACGTGGCCAACGTGCTCTCGCACCTGCGGCGGGAGCACTCGATCGACCCGGACCCGGTCGTGGGCATCCTCAAGGTCGAGGACTTTCGGTTCATCGCCGAGAGCGTCAATGCCGGGTGGAACACTTACGACACGGCCCGCGAACTGGCGGGGCTGGTCCGGGCGAGGCAGCAGCAATGACGATCGACCTCAACAACCCCGCCGACCGCATCTTCGCGTTCGGCGTCGTGTTCGTGGCAGGCGTGGTGTGCGGCCTGATGCTCGCCCTGGTCCTGCACTGCGGCACGTGCGCCCGGAGTAACCGCGGATGACAGACCTCGAACTGCGACGCATGGGCTACCGGCTGATGCACCCCGACGTGTGGGGCAAGCCGGTCGGCTACCACCTGTTCGTGGTCAGCAAGAAGAACGGGAAGTGGGCGTTCTCGAACCACTTCAAAGGGGCCAACGGTAAGCTCCACGTCTACAGCCGGGTCGTCGTTACCGACGAGGCCGGGCTGAAGGCGGCCGAGACGGACACGAAGGTGCTGCACGTCGGCCGGGATTCCGACTTCGGGTTCCTGTCGCAGAAGGAAGTCTTCGAGACCGTACTGTAGGAGCGACCATGACCATCCGCCGGTACATGCCGGACGGGTCGGTCCGGGCGGTATGGCCCAAGGCGGACGCCGGCCTCCTCCGGGAGGTCGGCCGTCCGGCCCGGGCCGGGCAGATCCTCGTCGTCGAGGCCGGCCCCTGGGCCGGCTTCTTCTGCGCGGACCTGTCCCCGCTGGCCGACCTGACGGGCGACGACAGGCACAGGGTGTGCCTGTACCCGCCGCAGAGCGAGTACGCCGCCGCCAACGCGGCCGAAGAGGCGTACGTCCAGACCCACTACGTGCTGGAGGGGCTGTGAGCTACGACGAGTGGATCGCCGCCAACCACCCGACCTACGAGTCGGTGTACGGGCGGTGTGCCGAGGCGACGAAGAAAATGGTGGAGGCGTTCCCGGAGCTTAAACGGGTCGCCGGCCACTACTACGACCTCGCGATCGGGGAGCGCGAGCACTGGTGGTGCGTGGCCCCCGACGGGTCGGTAGTGGACCCGACCGCCGCCCAGTTCCCGACGAAGGGTCGTGGGGTTTACGCCGAGCTGGACCCGGACGCCCCGGTCCCGACCGGTAGGTGCATGGACTGCGGGGCGTACGTCTACAACTGCGACACGTTCTGCTCGCCGGAGTGCGAGGCGGCGACCCGCCGGTATCTGGAAACGGGAGAGTTATGAGCGCCACGAACCGCAAGATCATGGACCGGCTGCGGGTGCCGCCGGTCAACTGGAACGACGTGTTCGAGAAGATCCCCAAGCGGGACCGCGAGCGGTACGCCGGCAGCCTGATGGCCCTGGCCCAGGCGGCCGCCCGCATGGCCGGGTACTTCAACCGCCGGGCACTGGGGCACGACCACGCGGCGGCCGTGCGGAACAGCAACCGGTGCGTGGCCGCCGTCCGCAAGGCCCTCGGCTACACCTACGCCCGCAACGACATCAACTTCTGAGGCGGCCCGATGGGCATCGAACTGACCAACTGGCTGGGCTACCTGAACGCGATCAGCGGCAAGGGGTGGAGGGCTGACTCCGACACCCCGCTACCGCCCACCGACGAAGAAGTGGTGCGGGTCGTGGAAGCGTTGCACGACGCCGTCCTCTACCTGTTCAACAACACGTTCCGGGCCTGCGGGATCGCGGTCGGCGACCGCCAGTCCGAGGTCAACTCGACGAAGATCCGCGACCGCCTGCTGGCCGAAGCCGAGGACCGGATCAACTCCGAACTCAGCGACGCCCGGCGGGAAGAGCTGGCGAAGCTCGAATCGGAGTTCGTCAGCAAGAAGACGGAACTGGACCACCTGTTCGCCCGCATCCTGAAACTCCGGGAGATGACCCAGTGAAGATCAGCCAGAACGAGTTCACCACCCTGCTGGCCTTGCTGGAATGGGCCAACGGGCAGAAGGATCTGCTCAAGAAGCTGGAGAAGACGCCGACCGTCCAGGCGACCCTCAAGCCGCCGCCCAAGCCGGCGGCCAAGGGCAAGAAGGCCAAGCCGACCGCCAAGCCGAAGAACCCCCTGACGGCGACCCTCTTCTCCGCGAAGGTCAAGAAGGCCCTGCTGGCGGCCTTCGAGGAGGCCAAGCAGGAGGCGAAGTTCGACAAGGGGATGAAGATCAAGCAGTGGATCGCCTACGGCGAGTTGGCGGGGACGGAGGCCGACACCAAGGAGGTGCTGGCGTTCGCCGGCAACTTGCTGGACGAAGCCTGCGTGGCCGACATCGTCGGCCAGCCCCTGTTCCTGGGGTCCGACGGCCGGTACTACACGGTCCACGTCGCGGCGATCATCGACGAGGCCGACGAGGACTTCGTCGATGAGCGGGTCGCCATCATGCTGGCCGACACCGCCGCCGACATGGACGCCGAAGACGACGATGATGACCAGACGGCCGATCCGGTGATCGCCAGTCCGGCGGCCGGGGCGGCGGACGCGAGCTTCCCGGTGGAAGGCTACGAGGACGCACCAACGGGTAAACCCCTCACCGAGGTGCTCGACACGACGACCACCGTCGTCCCCGACTTCGGCCTCCAGAGCTTCGTGGTGGAGGGGACGGAGACGTTCCGCGGCCCGGGCGGCGGCATGAGCCCGGAGGCCGTCACCGGGATGCTCGACAGGATCGAGACGGATGCGGTCGCCGGGGCCGACGCCCTGGAGGCCGCCGAGCTGGCCAACGCCCAGGCGGTGTACGGCAAGGCCGTGAGCGAGCAGGCGGCGACCGTCGCCGCCGTCGTCCTGGGCCGGCCGGTGGAGCCCGGCGAGCTGAAGAGCGCCATCGCCAACTACGGCTACCTGTCGGCGGAGGCGGCTCGGGCGAAGGTGGCCGAGCTGGAGGAGAAGCTGAAGGCCGAAACCGGGCTGCTAGACGGCGACGTGCTGGCCCGCGACCTCGACAGGGCGAAGATCGCCCTGGCGGTGCGGACCTGGATGGACAACCCGGAGGCGACCGATGCTCGGACTGATGGGGCTGCTGAACCCGGAGTGGGAGAAGCGACGGCGGGAGAATGACCGGCGGTACTTCGAGTCCCGGGTGAAGGAGGCCGTCGCCTGGGATGCGACGAAGACGAAGTGGTCGCCGTACCTCGTCCTGGACGGCAACACCTACCAGCCGGAGCTGCTGTTCCCCGAGGAGAAGCTGCTCGACGGCAAGAAGCCGGTCGCCAAGGAGGTCAAGAAGGGCCTGTACAGCCCGTCGGGGAAGTGGGTGTACGGCAACGTCAAGCACCACCGGGGGCAGGCCATCGCCCTCTTCCAGCCCGGTACGCGGGCCGGGGAGGTCCGGTTCACGACCGACGTCGTGATCCCGGTCCTCTGGGAGATCAAGCCGTACCTGGACCCCGTCACGTGGATGAGCCTGACCCCGGCCGAGATGATGAGCCAGCGGAACGGCGTCCGCCGGGCGTCGGGCGACGTGGTCGTCTACGGCCTGGGCATGGGGTGGTTCCTGGCCCAGGTGTGCGGGAAGAAGACGGTGAAGAAGGTCACGGTGGTCGAGAAGTCGCGGGAGATCCTCGACTGGCTCGGCCCCGCCGTCCGCAAGCTGTACCCGCAGACGGAGAAGGTGACAGAGTGGGTGTGTGCTGACGCCTACGAGTACGCCGCCGGCGTCCCGGCGGGCGACAAGTCGGCCCACCTGTTCGACATCTGGGACTCCTACAAGGAAGCCCCCTGGGACGACAAGTTCCAGAAGCTCAAGACCGAGCTCAAGCGGGTCTGGGGCTGGGGCGACCACTACGTGAAGGAGCTACATGGCTGACGTGAGGGACTCCCTCGCGGCGGGTGCGCGGGAACGCCTTCACGAGGCGTTCCCCCACCACCTGTGTGCGTCGATCGACACGACTCTGCCGCACGGCGGGCGGGTACGGAAGTGCGTCGAGTGTGGGCGGAAGTTGTGCGACCACCACTTTCACGCCGCCACGCACCCGGCCCGGGACGACCGCTGGGGCGCCGAACGCCACGTGTGCTGGGGGTGCGGTGCGATGCGCACGTTCTACACCGACCCCGACTTCTGGACCGGTTACCGGGAGGACGTGCGGAAAATGGAAACCCTCGGGTCGCTGGCGGCGAACTGGGAGGCGGCCGGGTTCGAGACGCTTCTGACCATGACGGGCCGGATGCCGTACCTGAAGCGGATTGGTCCCAACCCGGACTGGAAGAGGGCGGACCCGTTCCTGCGGATGATCGCGGTCGCGCACCTGCGGCGGTACTCGGACGACTACCCCGACCTGGGCCAGCGGGTGATCGACGTCATCGACGGGGCCGTCTGGGTCCAGCCGAATTACGTCAAGGCCATCACCGCAGCCCGCCAGTGGGGGATCAGAGCACTGGAGGACCACTTCGGCACCACCGGGCACCTGCGTGGCGGGGGTCCGACCTTTCTCCAGGACGTCCTCGGCCCGCACGGGTTTCTGGTCCGCCGGGGCTCACCCAGGACACTACTGGACGTGGCCGTCGGCGCGTTCCACCGGCACGACGAGATCTACGGACGGCTCCGGGCGCCGTTCGCCAAGCTGACGGACGCCGAGACGCACGTCGAAGACCTGTGGCGGGACGTGTTCGGCAACCCGTTCCGCCCGGTGAAGTGGGCCAAAGACTACTGCACCACCGCGGTGCGGGAACTGGCCAGGGGCATCCACGCGGACGGGGCGTACGACCGCCTGCCGATCCTCGCGGACGCCGTACAGGACGCCGGCTGCGACGACGGCTGGCTCCTGGAACACCTCCGCTCCGGCGGCCCCCACTGCAAAGGCTGCTGGGCGGTGGAATTGTGCCGGCACGGGTATGTGACGGAGGTCAACGGGGCGGCGAAGTTCGCCGTCTTCGACCACTTCAGCCCGTTCGTACGGGTGGAGGTCGCACCATGAAGGTTGTGAAAGTGACCGTCTCGGTGACCTTCACCGGCCGGCAGCAGGCCGACGCGAAGGCACTGGACGGTGCGATCGGCAAGCCGACGGCGGCCGCCCGCAACGCCAACGATGGCACGCTGCCGTCGTCGCAGGCCGTCGAGACGACCCGGTACGCTCTGCGGGCGATCTCCAAGACGGAGCTGGCCGGCGTCCGCGAACAGTACAAGGCACTCGTCGTCGCCCTCGCCGGCGATCCCCGCCGCAAAATGTCGCTGGCCGCCCTCCGGGTCATAGCGCTCGCGGAGTCGGTCGGCACCGCCGCAATGGGCGCCGCCTTGGGCGGGTTGAGCAACAAAGCGGTATCCCGCCTCACCCAGGGCCTGACAGAGTCCGTCGCCAGCGCGACGTACGGGCTGGCCGGGTGCGTGTTCCAGCGGCACGGCATCTACCACGCCGGCGGGCACAGGACGAGCGTGTACCGTAGCCACCCGGAGTTCCGGCGGTGGGCCGCCGAAAATATGGACGCGCTGACGCAGACGCCGCCCAAGAGTTGATGGCGAAGTGGACCGGCGGGCCGGCGCGGCCCGCTACTACGCAGGTGCTAGATGCACCGAACTGTCAGTCTGGTGTCGCCGGCCCGCGGGCCGGTGATCCGCGGGCATGGCCCGCTGCAACTGGTGGCCGGCCCCGCGGGGCCGGCCTTTTCGTTCACCTCCCTCGTGTCGGTCCCGTGGGCCGGCGGCCTGTCCGGACTACTGACGGCGGCGGCGAAGCTGGTCGGGGGTGACGCCCCGAACATCTCCGGGCCGGCCGTCTCGCTGTTCGACGAAACCTGGGAGAAGGTCGGCGGCGACGTCCGGGTCGGACTCGCCGTCGAGGGCGACGAGCTGTACGGCTGGTCGCCGGCGGTGACAAACTTGTTGGTGCCCCGCGGGTGGTTATGTGACATGTGCTGCGGGCCGGTGACGGACGCCGCCCGCTCGCTGTCCTACCGGTCCCGCGTCCACGTGGCGTGTCGAACGGCCGGCCCCTGGCACCCGCCGCAGAAGTCCCGCCCCGCAACCGTCTGCTCGGCCTCCTGCCTGGAGGAGGCGGCCGAGAAGTACCAGGAGACCGAACTGTGCCACACCGCGAAGCTGCACCATCTCAACCGTGCCCGGCGGTTCCTCCGTGCTGCCGTCGGACCCGCCCGGCTGCGGAGAACCCCGAACTCGGCCGCCTGATGGAGATCCTCGACAACGAGATCGACTCCCCCGACGGGCCGTGGGAGTACGCCAAGGAGGTGGCCCGGGTCGTCACCGGCGGTCGGCTCAACCGCCGCGAGGAGAAGAACCAGCGGTGGGTGAGCGACCGGGTGTTCAAGTTCACCGCCATGTCGATGCGCCCCAAGAGGAGTATCGCGTGAACTCGCCGCTGCGCCTGAAGATCGCCCAGTACCTGACGGCCGGGTTCGCCTCCCGCCTGAAAGCCCTCAAGGAGGACGGGGTCATCGCCCCCGACAGCCCCGACGAAGAACGGGCCGCCGAAGCCTTCCTGCGGGAGGCGGCGACGGCCGTCCTGTTCGTGGCCGATCAGGACGAGACGCGGCTGAAAGCCGACCACGCCCAGGGGGACTACCGGGAGGCCGTGGAGAAGCTGGTGGCCGGGGTGGTGGAAGACATCAAGGGCTGCAAGTACCCGCACCGGCCGGCCGCCCAGGCGGCCGTCCTGTCGGCCGTCAACCGCAGCGAGTACGTCAAAGACCCGGACCTACAGCCGGTCACCCTGACCTACTCCACGCACCCGTCCGCCTACCACTTCCACGCCCGAGCCCGGTCCCCGCTGGACCCGCTGCCGTGGGAGCGGATGGCCATGCAGGCCATGCTCCGGGACGCCCTCGAAGAGCTGGAGCGCTCGCCCGAGTTCAACGCCCTGCCGGCGTGAGCGGGGCGGAGCGACTGACGTAGACATCGGGCCGGGGTGTTCCCCGGCCCCGCCCGTTTCTACGCCGAAGAGGTTTCAATGGGCACGGAGCAAGAAGCCATGCCGATCTACAAGGCCCTGTGTGACACCCCCTACATGCGGAAGGTGAAGGCCGCGATCGGGGAGATCGCCCACCTGCCGCTGGTGGAGCGGCTCACGCACCACAACGCCCGCCGGCCCCTCGCGGCCAGCATGCTCGGCGTCGGGGTCATGCTCACGGGCTGTGTCATCGCCTCCTCGAAGGAGGAGCTGCACCACACCTGCGGCGGCCACCACATCCTGTGGGACGCCGTCGGGTACTTCCTCCACGGGGCCGGGGCGATCCCCCTGCTCCGGTACATCGAGCCCCTGTGGGCTCTCCTCCTCGGGTCGTCCGAGGTGGTCGGGGAGGCGGCGGTGGTCGCGGGGGCCGCACTGGTGACCGGCGGGGTGGTCGCGGCGATGGACGCGACCCACGACACCAACACGGGCACGCCGGCACGGGCCGGCGACCGGAAGGGGCAGCCGAGCCCCCCGTTCCGCCAGTCGAAGCGGCGGAAGAACGGCCGGCGGAAGTAGACCTGTTCCCTTGCGGGAGTCTCGCGATGAAGATCTTGGCGGCCGGCATCCGCCGGTCATTCGCCGTCACCTTCGGGACCGTCCCGGGGTACGCCCAGTTCGGCGTACCCCGGCCGGCGGACGAGGTGCAGGCCGCGGTCCACCGGTGGATGCGCGGCCGGTTGGAGAAGAAGACGTTCATCCTGACCGGCGTCCTGTCGGCCGGTCAGGTGCTGTACGCATGGCCGGGCGGGGCCGGGGTCGAACCGGTCTGGACGTTCGCCGGCGAGGTGTCGGTGGTCTACTGCCCGAACGTCGGCGACAGCGACGTGGTGGCGGCCCTCAACGAGCTGGCCGGCCTCCTGGCCGAGGAGTTCAAGCAAACCCGCGTGTACGTCTCGTACCGGGACGAGGCGTGGGTCTTGGAACGGGACGGCGGGCAGCCGTCGCCCTCCGGGGAGGCCGGCCAGTGATCGTGCCGGGTAACGCCAAACTCGGCCGGGCCGTCTGGTCGTTCAGCCTCGCGGCGGTCGCCACCTGTCCGGGGGCGACCGCCCTGTGCATGAAGCACTGCTACGCCCGCGGCGGCCTGTTCTCCCTGCCCAGCGTCAGGGACAACCGCCGGCGGTGCTACGAGGCAAGCCTGCGGAAGACGTTCCCCCGGGAGATGACCGCCCTCATCCGAGACAACTTCGTTGCTCTGATGAGAATTCATGTTGAGGGCGACTTCTACGACGAGACGTACATCGGGAAGTGGGCGAAGGTGGCGGCGGCCTGCCGCACGACCACCTTCCTAGCCTACACGCGGAGCTGGCGGGTGCCGGGGCTCATCCCGGCCCTGTCGGAACTGGGCCGCTTGCCCAACGTGCGGCTGTGGTTCTCGGCCGACGCCGAGACCGGGCAGCCGCCGCGGGTGGACGGGGTCCGGGGGCTGGCCTACATGTCCCTGTCGGACGCCGACCTGCCCCCCTACCAAGCCGACGTCGTGTTCCGCGACCGGTCGGCGACCCTGATGAAGTACACGCCGGACGGTGACCTCGTCTGCCCCTACGAGCAGGGCGTGAGGCCGAAGACGAAGATCACGTGTTCCGCCTGCCGGTACTGCTTCTCGACTGAGACGCGGACCCGGCGGGAGGGCAAGGGGCGGGTGCCCCTGGAAGTCGTAGCGTGACCGCGGGGGCCGGGCCGTCCCGGCCCCCCTTTAGCATCGCAAGCATCGGAGCGACCATGTTCGGACTGCACCTCCACGCCGCCCCGGCGGCCGCCCTCCCGCTGCCCAACCCGACCTACTACCTCTGGAACGGAGACGGGGCGATCGAAGACCTGGACGGGGACGACGGCCCCCAGTGCCTGGACCGGTTCGCCGCCGGCCGCGAGCTGGTCGCGCGGGCCAAGGACGGCCGCGACTGGACCCTGTGGGAGCGGCGGGGCCGCTCCGTCCGCCTCGTGGCCGCGTACGCCACGGACCCCGAGACCGCCGAGCGGGGGCTCATCTCGTGCCTGCGGTAGCCGCCGAGAGGCTGGTCCACCTGGACACCAACCCGTACCGTCTGGTCGCGGAGACGTTCCGCGACCACGGCATGGGTCCGCCGTACGACACCGTACTCATCCGCCACCGCTTGTGGGTCGCGAACTTCCGCGAGCACGGCAAGCGGTACTTCCTGACCCTGGGCGAAGGCCCCTACCGCGGGTGGACGTGGGTGAGCGACGAGAAGGCCGAAGAGATCCGCCAACGCTGGTGGGAGAAGGATCGGTCATGAACCGCTACAACCGGATGCGAAACTTGGCCAGCATGGGCCTGTGGGCCGAAGCCCGCGACCTCCTGAAGGCTGAGTACGCCGAACTGGGCGACGCCCTGGACGCGGCCCTGACGGAGGCCGAGCTGCTCAAGCTGGCCGGCGATCTGCCGTTCGACCACGACGCCGCCAACCTGCTGTGGAAGCCGTTGGCGATGTGGCCGAACCTCACGAAGGCGACCATGCTCAGGCAGGCCACCCCGCCGGAGCCGGGCGACGAGACGTCACTACGGGCCAAGCGGTACAGGAAGGCGGACGTCGCCCTCTACTGTGCGGCGGCGGCCCAGTACGGGGTGTCGAAGGCCCTCGCGGAGGTCGAAGAGGTGACCCGCCGCAAGCTGGCGATGGTGAAGACGATCCAGGAGTTCGTGGCCCTGGCGGACCGGCCGGAGCTGGCCCTGCTGACGGTCGCACTCAAACGGCACGACGGAGACGACGATGGGGATGTACACCGCGTTCCGGGCCAGGGTCCGGATCAGGCCGGAGCACCGGGCGGCGATCGCGCTGTTCCACTCGCCGGAGGCGACGGCCCGGGCTGACGAGGCGAAGGACACCAACGCCAAGTGGGAGCTGCTCGGGGAGCGGTTCCCGGGGGTGCCGTACGGCGAGTACGCCAAGGACTACCGGTCCGGGTTCGTCCCGCACGGGGTCATGTGCGTGTCCGCCGGCTGGGGGACCAAAGACCCGGTCCCGCCCGGCCGGCTCGGGTTCACCCACACGCCCGACGGCTACCGCCCCTGGGACAACAGCTACTCCTGGTACGACCCGGTCACCGGGGTCTGGGAGTTCGCCTGCTCGATGAAGAACTATGAGGACACCATCCGGAAGTGCGTGGATCTGGTCCTGACGCCGATCTGTGACGCGGCCGACTACTGCGAGAGCATTTACGAAGAGTTCGTCCACGACGACGAGGCGGACAACCGGACGCTGAAGTACCTCACCACCCTGCCGAGGATCGACGATGGAGAAGCTGAAGCGGGCGGAGGGGCCTAAGCTCTCGCCCTGTGCCCAGTGCCCGTGGCGGACGGAGAACCACCTGAAGCGGCACCGCTTCGGGTTCTACACGAAGAAGAACCTGACCCGCCTGTGGAACCAGATCCGCGGCGGCGGTGGACAGCAGAGCTGCCACCCGACCGACACCAGTCACCCCGACCACGTGGCGTGTGGGGCCAAAGGCGAGAAGCCGGTGGAGTGTGCCGGCAGCGTCGTCCTCGTCCTGCGGGAGATGCAGCGGATGGCCGACTTCGCCGACGACAAGAAGTCGATCGGCCCGGAGGAGATCGACAAGTACAAGGCCGTCCGCAAGAAGGGCCTGACACGGAACGGGATGGCGTACTGGCTCGTCTCGCGGCTGGGCATGGGCGGGGTGCCCTTCGTCGGCGGCGCCCCGCTCCCGCAGGTGAACACGGACGACGACCGAATTTCCCTTCCCGTCTTCCTTAAGGGGTAGTCATGGCCACCGGAAACTCCCTGCACCTGGAGATCGACGCCGGTGCCGACGGGCACGGCCACATCGCCCGGTTCGAGAAGCACAAGGGCAGCCTGTTCCTCCTGGAGTTGCTGGCCGGGGCCGGCATCACCCGCGGCGACTTCGTGTTCCGCCACAGCGAGTGGGTGAAGTCCAGCGGGTTCACCAAGTCGGTCCAGGTGCGGTCGCACAACGCCGGCGGCGTCCTGCTCCAACTGAAGCCCGCCGGCAACGGGTCGTGCTGCCGCGGGACGCTGATCGTGGACCGCGACCATTACACGCCGGAAGACGTTTACAACGCCCTGCGGGACCACGTCCGGGCGACCGACCGGAAGCGGGAGCAGGACGCCCAGGCGTCACCGAACGGGATCGACGACGCGACGGCCGAGATGGTGCTGCTGTGCGTCAACGAGGCGCACAGCCGTTACTGCCCTACCGTCCGCGAGTTCGTCGATCGCGTGCTCGCCGAGTTGGCCGCTAACAGCTTCACGGTGACCGAGACCGCCCTGGCCGGCATGTTCGCGGCCCTGGCTGTCCGCGGCCTGCTGGACGACCTGAAGCCGATACCGGTCGTGTCGGCCGCCGGGCAGCGGTGGCTGGACGACCCGACCCGCGGGCTTTCCGGTAAGCCGCCGCCGGCGGAGCTGCCGCCCCCGCCGCCGGAGCCGCCCAAGCCGCTGACGGCGATGGAGCTGCTGGAGAAGAAGCGGGGCCAGATCGAACGGCTGCTGGTGCTGCCGGGGCTGGTCAAGAAGAGCCAGGAGATCCAGGCCGCCCTCGCGGCGGACATCGAGGGCCTGATGACCAAGCTCGACGCCGAAAAGGAGGTCGAGAAGAAGTTGATGGAAGAGGTGGACGAGGACGCCGTGAAACTCCTTCTGGGGGACAAGTGAGCGGGAACAAGCCTTACACCCTCGCGGGGCGGGCGGTCACCGGCCGCCCCGTTCCCGACAAGCAGGACGTCGCGGCGGCGCCGTGCATCTTCTGCGGTCGGGTCATCAAGCACATGAACGACGGCGGCAAGGGGTGGTTGTGCGGTTCGACCGAGGAGGGCGAGCCGCGGGAGTACCTCTACTGCGACCAGCCACAGTGCAAGTCGGTCAAGGTGGCGGAGAAGGGCAGGATCGTGATCTGGCGGTGCGGGTGCGTGGCCGACTACGTCGAGAACGTCGGCGACAACTGCCACGCCTGCGGCTGCCCCCGGGAGAAGGCCGTCCCGTACGACACCGACGAGTGCCCGCTGTGCGGTAAGGAGCACGAGGTGTTCGAGCGGACGCCCCTCCGGCGGATGAAGTGCCGGGCGACGAAGAAGGTGTTGGAGTACAACAACAACCGGTGGAAGGAGGTGACGCTGTGACCGAGCCGAGCGACTACGAGCTGCTGGTACAGTCCGAGCTGACGGCCATCCGGCTGTTCGGCTTCGACACCTACAAGTTCGAGAACAACGCGAAGTCCGCCAAGCTGCGGGCCGAGCTGGACGCGCTGGACGCCGAGGCCGCCCGCCGCGGCCTGAAGACGGACTACGGGCTGACGCCCGCGGGGCTCGCCCTGGGTCACGAGAGCGACCCGCGGGTGGTGGCCCTGGCCGAAGAGAACCGCAAGTTCATCCAGTCGAGGATCTGATGAGCACACCCAACGTCGTCCCCGAGGGGCACGTCTGTCACGCCCCGGGGATCGTCCCGGACTGCGACGCCTACACCTGCCACGTGTGCGGCCGGCAGTGGAAGCGGTACATCGACCCGGCGACCCGCGAGGGCGGCCCCTGGCGGGAGGTCGAACCGGGCTACCCCATCGACGTCGATACGGGTGGGTACTGGAGCGGCCCGACCCTGTCGCTGGTGGAGAAGCACTGGCACCACGAGCAGACGGTGGTGCTCGCCGCCCAGGTGCCGAACGCCGCCGCGAAGCCCACGTTCTACACGCTGGCCCGTGGGCCGGAGGGCCGCTACGGCGTGTACAAGTTCTGGTACGGCCCGGAGGGGAACTGGGCCTGCACCATCCTGGCCGAGTCGAAGCCGCTGCCGCACGCCCTGGGCGTCCACCAGGGGAACGTCGGCACGGCCGTCCTGGAAGCCGCGAAGGAGTGACATGCTGCAAATGAAAGGCACCAAGCCGGACGGCCGGCAGTTCCACATCCTCGTCCTGGAGACGAAGAACCTGGAGGAGATCCAGAAGGGCCGCCCGGTGGTGTCCCCGGACAAGGCGGTCATGATCTGCTGGACCCCGGACCCGGTGTGGCTGGCCGACAAGTTGCAGGAGACGGGTGGCGACGTGACGGCCATCGCCCGGCTGATCGACGAGGCGGCCAAGCGGCCGCAGAAGCCGAGCGACCGGCCGGCCCACGGGGCACACGTGAAGGACTTCGCCGCCGAGCGGGGCGAGGCCCCCAAGGCGTTCGAGGTCCGCAGCAGCCACGGCCGCGGGTGGATCGTGGGCGACGCCCCGGAGTGCGAGAAGTTCGACTACCGGACCGAGGCCGAGCTGTACGCCGAGCTGCGGCGGCAAGGCTGGCCGCACCTCGCCGCCTGGGAGAAAATCCGGGACTCGGTCGTCACCCCGCGGAAGGAGCGGGAGGCCCGGCTACGCAAAGAGAAGGAGGAGAGCGGTGGCGACGCCTACGCCGTCCTCGGGGGAGAGGGCTGACCGCCCGAACCCGGCCGACCACATCAGGTTGGCCCAGTGGTTCATGGCCCGGTTCGCCGCCAAGGCGACGGCCCGGTTCGGACCCGACGAGACGTTCCAGGCGGCCCTGCGAGGGCTGTGCGAAGCCGCCGCACGGTACGAGCCGTACGACGCTGACGGCAACAGGCGGCAGTTCTCCCCCTACGCGGTGCAGTGGATGCGGGCCGAATTGTGTCGTCTGGCACGGGACGATGAGCGGTTCCGCCGCGTCGGGCGAGGCCCCGACAAGGCCGCCGTCACGCTCTTCAGCGAGATCGGCGGCGACTTCGTCCGCGGCGAGCACACGGCCCTGCTGTCGGAGCCGTTTCCCTCGGAGGAGGAAGACCGCGAGTGGCTGGAAGCCCGTCTGGCCGGGCTCAAGCCGCGGTACAAGCAGACCGTCGTGGCCCGCCTCGGCCTGGACGGGAATCCGCCCCGACTGTTCAAGGAGATCGCCGCCGACCTCGGCGTGAGCACGACCCGGGCGATGGCGATCTACGCGACGGCAATGCACCAACTGCGGGCCGCGGCAGCCACGCGAGACGGCCCCTACTAGGAGACGGCGTTGGCCAAACCGAAAACCGAAGAACCACTCACCCGGGCGAAGGTCACCGCCTTCACCCGGTTCGACGAGCTGGAGCAGGGCGTCCTGACGCCGGCCGGCTGGGTCAAGTACCACGAGACGGTGCTGTCCCGGTTCGAGGACCGGCAGGGGGCGCCCTGGCGGGTGATGCGGATGTACTTCAACAGGGACGACAAGCAGAAGGGCGGGCTGATCGTCGTCAAGTCGCAGGTCACCCGCGAGAGCACGCCCTTCCTCGCCATGTACCAGGAAACGGAGGAACTGCGTTGAACCCGATCGACGTCAGCAAGGTGGTCACCGTGGGCCGGCTCATCGAGTACGCCGGCCAGTTCAACGAGGAGATCCGGCTGCACGGGATCTCGCACGACTACGTCCGCGCCCAGATCGACCTCATCATGGACGCGGCCGGGCTGCCGATGGAGGACAGCCTCCGGGCCGTGGTGTACGACGCCATCGTGAAGGCGTCCGACGACTTCTTCCGCGCCGGCAAGGCCCAGTGAACAAGTCCGGGGCGTTCCGGCTGCCCGACGCCGACCGCTCCCTGCACCTGTACAAGGTGACGGGGGCGGTCGGCTCCCGCCGCGGGATCGACCGCGGCGGGCGGGCGTGGGACGAGTTCGAGGTCGATGCGTACGCCGACGAGGACGAGGAGTACGTCTGCGACTCGTGCAAGAAGCGGGCGGCGGCCGGGTGGGTGACCGCGGGCGGGGCCGTGTCCTGCTCGGCCTGCACCACCCCGCACGCCAACGCCTACGAACCGTGCGTGCTGTTCCACAAGTTCAGCCGCCGGTGCTGGAGCGAAGAGGAGGCCGACCGCGGGGCCGCTACCGCCTGGGTGGAGGCCCGCGAGAAGGCGACGGTGTACGCGGACCGGGCGGCCGCCGAGGCGTCGCGGGGCGACTTTCTCGGGGTCGTGCAGAAGGCGGTCGTCATCATCCCGGTGGCGGCCTTCGACCAGGAAGCGGCCAAACACGCGGAGAACTTTTGACATGTTCGTCCTGGATGAAGCGGGCCGGCCTTACGTCTCGTCCCGCCCCGGCGACAACTGGAAGAATGACGCGATCCAGTTCGCCCGACTGATAGCCGAGATGGAAGCTGCCGGACTCTTTCCGGCCGAAGACGCCGAGGGAGAAGCCGCCCTCCTGGAGTCGATGGACCTCGCCCAGGGCGAGCTGACCGAGATCATCGACCGCGCCCAGGCCGTGTGGGACGACGTCAAGACCCGGACGCCGGCCCCCGGCGTCAGCGGTTAACACCAACACGAGGGTAGCGATGCCCAGGCCGACGCGGCCGGAGTCGGGGCGTAGGCCCGACTACGACCTGAAGGTGTACCACAAGGAGACGGGGAAGTCCTCCTACGTGGGCGCCGGGTGGAAGCAGGAGAACGGCAGCATCAAAGTGTCGATCGACCTGTGCGTCCACCTCGTCAACGACCCGAACCTGACCCTGTCCCTGTGGCCGGTGGACACCGGCAAGCCGCCCGAGCAGCGGAGCGGCGGGGAGAAGGCCAAGCGGGGGCCGATGCATAAGCCCCCGCCGGACGCGGCGGACGACGACAACTTCTTCGACGACCCGCCCGGGTCCGCCGAGATACCGTTCTAGGAGGACACCATGCGGTGCCCGGATTGCAACAAGTTCGTGAGCTTCGACGAGGGCAACGTGGACGACGTCGAGGCCGACATCGACGACGAGTCCGGCACGGTCACGGTCAGCGGCCGGGTCGTGCTCCCGTGTGCCGAGTGCGGCACCGAGCTGAAGGAGCTGGCGGTGGACGAGACGGTCGAGACGGCTGACGACTTCCCGCGAACCGTCCTGGCGGCGGTCAACGCGGAATGTGGGGCGAAGCTCGGGTCGGCCGTCACCCAGGAGTGGGTGGACGCCAACTGCAAGGTGCGGTACGAGCTGGACGCCGAGCCGGAGTTCCACGAACGGGTCCAGGCGACGGTCCGGGTGGCGATCAAGAAGAAGGGCAAGGTGATCGGCCACAAGGAGAAGCCGATCAAGTCGAGCCGCTACATGAAGACGTACAAGGGCGTCTCTGTCACCGGGACGGTGACCCGCACGGTCCACGTCAGCATCCCGGGCCACCCCGGGACCGAGGTCGTGGACGAGGCCCCGTTCGAGTCCCTGGCCGAGGACCAAGCCTCGGCGTTCGACGAGATCGCCGGATGATCCAGTACCAGGCGCCACTACTGACCTACGTCTCCGACCTCGTCCACACGGGGTCGGATGTGCTGGCGTTGAGAGTTTTCGACCACCCGGCAGTCTCCCCGCACAGGCGACACTGGGCGGCCGAATCTCTGACTCTGGCGACCGGAGCCTTTAAGCGGGTCAAGGTGAAAAAGGAGCCCCCGGAGAAGTACGAGGGCATCCGGGTCGGTCCCGAGGTTCTGCCGCTGGTGTCCCGAGATCCTGCCGACCCGCGTGAGGGGCCTCTGCCGACGTCCGAAGCCGTCATCCTGGAATGGGGCTACCGGTACGCGAACTTCCAGGAGATCGCCCTACTGCAAGGTCGGGTCGTCGGCACCCGAGAGCCGTACCGTCGGGGCGAAAACGACCCCGGCCATCGGCACTGGGCGGACACGTTTTCACCGGTGCGGACGGCCATCTGGGCGGGACCACAGGGTGGCCTGCGGTGTGCCCCCGAGATCCCGCCGAAGATCAACGACAGCCGCTCCGGCCGTCTGGCCCGCCACAGCGCGTACGAACTCCAGGAGGTCATGCGCCTGCCGGGCGAGAACTACAACACGTTCGCCCCCGACACGCTGTTGGCGACCGCCGACGGGAAGACGGTCCACGTCGTCTTCAAGGACGGCGGCGTGAGCCGGGTGGAGACAGACAACCCGGCCGGCCGCCGGGTGGCCCTTGCCGGGACGCTTGAGCGGCAACCCGACGACGCGGAGCACGGACGGGCAACACCCGTGGACGCCAAGACGTCGCCCGACGGGACGAAGCTCTACGTCTCCTGGGAGGGATACCTCCCGTCGGAAGGCGGCCTGTCGGTGTACCGCACCAGCGACTACGCGGCGGAGACACATTTCAAGTTCCAGGCCGGACTGCTGGCGCCCAGCCCCGACGGGCTGTCGCTGGCGTTCCTGGACGGGTTCGGGGGCCGGGGGAACCCGAACACGATCACGGTGATCGACGTGTGCTGAAGAGTCGTCAATAACGATATTGGAGGGGCGCCATGCCCACCGTTCAATTCCGCGAGTGGTCGGACTTCCGCCGGGCCGGGATCAACATGCTCACCGGCGAGGCGTGCGGGCTGTCGCTCCGCATCCTGTGCGACGTGACCGAGAAGGGCCGGCTGCTGTTCTGCAAGGCCCTGGGCCTCAACCCCGCGGCCAACAAGCTGGGGGAGAACTGGAACGGCGGCCCCAAGGACGACCCGCACGTGGGCAGCGTCATGCTGTCCCGCGACATGCTCCCGACGCTCTCCATCTTCGCGGCTCTGGAGACGCCCGACATCGTCGAGTGCTACGTCGTGTACGACAAGGGGGAGTGGGTCGGCACCTACGGGTTCAACGCCGCCGACAAGGCCGAGCACCTGGAGCAGTGGCTGGACTACGAGAGCCGCGGCGGGTGGCGGCCGGTGCGGTACGCTTACGGCGGGACCGCGGGGGACCGCAACGTCCACCAGTTCTCGGGGAGGGTGTCGTGAGTGAATCCGGCGGCCTACCCTGGTAGACTGCCGGTGGGGCCGTGACGCTCTGGGGAGAGCAGCCGCACTTCAAAGCGTGCCACAGTGGGTTCGACTCCCTCCACGGTCACTCGCCCGCAACACAGGAGGCAGACCATGAGCGTATTCTGAATGCCGTGACCCGTAGGGGGCGTGGGCAGTGGTTCTCACTCCTACTTACCCCACAGGTGCACGATGACCAGTCGCGTGAAAATGCTGAAGGTGAAGATCAAGAGTCTGGCCGAAGAGGCCCGGATCATCCGGCTGGAAGAGCTGCGGGCTCTGGGCCGGCGGGTGTCTTCCGAGAAGCGGAAGAACCTGGGCCGCGGGTTCACCGAGCGGAACCCGGACTACTACGTCGTCAGGGGTCGCGACGCGGAGCTGTACGGCGAGCTGTACACGCACCGCACCCAGGACGTCCGCTCCGAGCAGCGGTCGAGTCTCCTGGCCTACGCCTTCCTCCGCGGGAAGACGCGGGCGGCCTGCGAGCCGAAGTGCGAGGTCCGGCCCGACTGGACCCGCGTCCTCAAGCTCGTGGAGAAGTTCGGGCCGGTGACCCCGGCCGAGACGAAGGCCGAACTGGCGAAGCGGTTCGGCGAGTGGGCGCGGGCGGCGGTGCCCGCGGTCTGACGCAGTAACCCGGCGGCGGTGGCGTAAAGCCTCCGCCGCTTTCTTGCGCCCGGAGGCACGAGTGGCGGTGGTAACCAACAACTACGGGAGCAACCGGCTCCCGGACGGGCGGACGATCGAGGGGTGGGCGAACGACATCGCCTTCGACTCGGACGTCACGTCCATCAACGGCGCGTCCTTCGAGCTGTTCCCGGTCCGCGGGCGGCACACGCGGACCGACGTGGCGGCCGCGAAGCAGGCGATCCGCGGCGCCCGGGACGCGGTGAGCTTCTACGTGAGCTGGCAGGAGGAGGGGACCAAGATCCCCGGACCCAAGGAGGTGCCGCGGTGACGTTCTACGAGTTGATCGAAGAGCTGGAACCCGCATACGACCCGGACAGCCCCAGGCAGCTCACAGACTACGTGAACGCCTCGGACGGGTCGCTGGTCGAGCCGCCGCCCGACGGCGACGCGCTCGCTCTGTTCATCGTCCGCGAGCTGTACGCCGTGTGGTGCGGCAGCGGGTCCGATTGGGATCGGTTTGCAGACGCCAAGCGAGCGATGGCCACCGCCGGCAGCGAGCTGGCAATCATGTCCGGCAAGATCCGCCTACTCAGTCTCAACACAGGACCGAGCCCATGAGCAGGCACGTGAAGTTCGAGACGGCCGACGAGAAGTACATCACGCCGATCAACGGCCGGCTCCCCATCGTCGTCGCCGACGGGGACGGGGACGCCTACATCCACTTCCTGGCCCTGGCCCCGGAGGGGGTGTCCCTGGAGGACGCCCGGGCGATGATCGAGGTCGCCCTCTCGGAGGCCCAGGCGGCCGGCGAGACGGACGGCGACGTCTCGCCCGACTGGGACTACGGCGACGTCAAAGAGCGGCTCAAGGCGAAGGGGTTCCTGACGTTCTACGTGGACGTCTTCGAGGGCGACTGATGAACATTTCACTCACTGTGAAACTGACTGCCGACATGAGCCGGCAGCGGGAAGACGTCACGGCCGGCACGGGCAGCCACACCATCTCGTCGGCCTTCCGGCAGGGGTTCCTGGACGGGATCGAGTCGCCGGACGAGCTGGGCAGCGGGATGACCTACGACGACAAGAAACTGTCCGAGGCGTACGACGAAGGGGCTAACCTCGGGCAGGCGATCGGCCGCATGTACGGGGCCGTCGAAGAGTACCAACCCGACCCCCCGAGGGACGCCGACTGATGGACACCGACGACGCGATGGACTCGGCCCAGATGGAGGCCGCCCGCAAATCTCACGAGCGGACGGCCCTGGTGCCGGCGGCCGCCGTCCCGCCGCTGCCGGGCACCGAGTTCGAGGTGATCGCCCGGCTGAAGACCGTGCCCAAGGACGTGCACGTCACCGTCACGATCCGGACGGAGCGGCCCGAGCCGCAGGCCCGGCACTGGGTGGAGTTGCACTACAGCTTCGAGGGGAAGCTGGGCGGCTTCGGGACGTGGTTGAAGAAGATCAGCGACGACGTGGATCAGGCCGGCGGGTACGTGACGGGGATCAACATCTCCGACGCCAGCGACCTGCGGCCGGCCAACGACCGGCCCGACGACTACTCCCCGGACGGGAAGTGGTCGTGCATGTTCGTCGTGGTGCGGATCAAGCCGAAGGTGGTGGCCCACGCCGAGCAGGCGGCGTGGGATCAAGCGATCAGGGACATCTTCGCCCGCGGCAAACGGGGAGGCTGAACATGGCCAAGCCGACGCGGCCGGCGGGCGGTCAGGTGCTGAAGGTGTTGAAGATGCTGGAGGCGGGCGACCGGACGACGACCGAGTTGGCGGCGGCCGCCCACAAGTACACGTCCCGGGTGAGCGACCTGCGGAAGCTGGGGTGGAAGATCCTGGTCGTGGCCCGGCAGGGCCACGACCGAGTCTACCGGCTGGTCAGGCCGCCTTCTTAGGCAGATACTGGTCGGCCATCTTGGCGTAGTCCTGGGCCGTGAACCCCTGCCGGACCGACGCGGCCTTCACCTGCACCGGGTGGAGGCCGCAGTCGTTCATCAGCCGGTCGAACAGCTCGGCGTCGCCGCGGGGCAGCGTGTGGGCCAGCTCGGCCATCTTCTCCGGGCAGACGTGGAACCCCTTTTTGACCTGCTCGGCGAACTCGTCGCCGAAGAGCGCCCGGACGTCGTCCAGGGCGATCTTGGAGAACTGCTCCTTGCGGTAGGCGTTGCCGCTGGTCAGGGCGCACGTCTCGTTCAGCTCGGCCGCCGCCTTGCTGAACGTGACGGCGAAGATGACGTCCTCCGGCCGCTGGACGGTCCCGGCGTACTTGCCGAAGATCCCCAGGGTCCGGTCGATGTTCTCGACGGTGTGGCACAGGTCGGCCAGGGCGTCGGGGTGGAGGGCCGCCCGGGGGGTGGTCCGGACCACCTCGGCGAGCTTCACGATCCCCTGACGGAACGCCAAGTTGTTGGTGGCGAGCTTGGCGCGGTCCTCGATCATCGCGACGATGCTCTTGGGGTCGCCGACGCCCATGCCCGCCGACTTCTCCAGCCACGGCCGCCGGTCGCCCAGGGCCGCCCCGAAGGCCGCCGCCTTGGTCATGATCTTCTTGGCCATCGTGTTGCGGGTCTTGAAGTCGAACCGATCGGCGTACTCGAACACGTAGTCGGCCGCCTGTTTGACCTCGGCCGCCGACCGCATCGGCAGCCGCCGCTCCTTGTGCCCGGTGGGGGTCACCCACACGTAGGCGTAGGCGGAGTCGGGCAGACTGTCGGAGGCGGTCTTGGTATACTCCGCGTTCTTGGCCCGGAGGGCCTCGACCTGCGGGCGGATGCGCCAGTAGTCCACGTAGTCGCTCAGCCGCTGCTCGATCCGGGCGGCGTCGTTGGGGTGGAACTCGGCCTTCTTCTCGTAGAAGTAGGCAGCCGACAGCCAGGCGCTCGGGGCGTTGTGGCAGGGGAACTGGCGGCGGACCGGGTCGGCGTACACGGTGACCGCCAGCGCCCCCGGGTTCATCACGACGTTGAAGTCGGCCTTCTTGACGAAGTCGGGGAAGTCGTAGAGCTGGCTCAGCCGGTACAGCTCGGCCCCGTTCTTGTCGGCGGTCTGGTCAACAGCGGCGGGCATGATGTCTACCTCCTTGTTCAACCGGCGACTCCGATGGACGGACGTCGCCCGGCTCCTGGGGATCGAGTTCGAGTCGCACTCGCTCCCGACCCTGGTGACGTGCCCATTATGCACCGGGCGCGACCTCCGTGTCTACGAGGACACGTCCGCCCGGGGGGCGTGGTTCCATTGTGCCGGGTGCGGGGCCGGGGGCGACGGGGTGTCGTTCCCGGCCGCGGTCTGGGGGGTAGACCCGGCGGCGGCCGTCGAACGGCTCATCATGGCCGACCTGCTGGTCCCGGCCGACCGCGAACAGGTCGCCGTCTACGTCAAGATGCACGCCGACCGGCACGCCCGCATGTCGGCCTTCTGGGCCGCGGCCAAGTCGAACCTGCCGGCCCCCGCCAGCCCCGACGTGGCCCGCCTGACCCGGATCGTGGGCCTCAACACCGACCTGAGCCCGGAGCGGTGGCGGAAGGGGTTGGGCGAGCTGGTCGGGGCCGCCGAGCGGACGGCCGTCGAGCGGGTGTTCCACCCGGACCGGTACTTCAAATACCGGGCCTGCGACACCACGTCGCGGGTGTTCAAGGGGCGGGGGTGGACCGACGTCCTGGTGCTCCCCTACACCTCTTCGCAGGCCCGGATCAGCGGGTTCAGTTTCGTCGGCAAGCGGGCGGGGGACGGCCGGGTGTACGCCGCGGTGCGGTGCCGCGGGAGCACGTTCGCGCACGACGCCGGGCTGTACGCCGTCCAGGGGGCGGACGGGTACGCGGCCGTGGTGGCCGTCCCGGACGAGCTGCTGGCCCTCAAGCTGCACAGCCGGCACGCGGCGACCAGCGGGCGGTTCCTGAACCTCATCGGGTGGCGGGACGACGGGGCGATGGCGACCGGCCGGGCGTCCTGGCAGCAGGTCAACGGCAAGCGGGTGGTGCACTGGGTCCGGCAGTTGGACGCGGCGGTGATCCGGCAGGCCCACTACTTCGACGCGGACATCTCGACGGCCGGCCCGGAGCGGAAGGGGGAGGAGTTCGACCACTACTGCCGGCTGGTGGACCCGCCGGACCTGATGCGGCGGGTAGTGCGGCTGGCGCGGCCGTGGCGGTACGCCCTGGCCGATTGGGTCCGGGAGGCGAACGGGGTGGCGGTCGAAGTCCTCGCCAAGCGGCTGGACAGCTTCGGCATCGACCCGCACGAGGTGGCCCGCTCGCTCCCCGACCGGGAGGCGGCGGACCTCATGCACGAGCTGGCCGGGGGCGGGCGGGTCGGCCCCGGGGTGCGGTTCGTCAACTACGACTACGGGAAGGTCGAGGCCCGGCCGGACGGGTGGTTCTTCGTGTCCCCGGTGCACGCCCGCCGCCAGTCCTGCCGGGTCAGCAACTTCACGATCGGGATCAACCGGATACACGTCCTGCCGGACGGCGAGCGGTACGACTGCGACGTCCACTTCCAGGGCCGGACCTACCCGGTCGAGCTGACCGGCGACACGCCGGTCGCCCGCCAACTGCTGCGGGCGGGCGTGGGCGTGGTCTACGTGCACCCCCGGTGGGCCGAGCGGCTGCTCCCGCTGGCGGCCGCCTTCGACCCGCCGGCGATCGTCCGGTAGGTCACACGGCCACGTCGTTCCAGTTGACCTTCTCCTGCGGGTGGACGTGTTCCAGCACGTCCAGCGGGATCTGGAACTTGGACGCCTCGGCGAACTGCGGCCATGCGTCGCTCAAGTACCACAGGGTGCAGGCCCCGTAGTTGACGGCGTGGGCGAAGTCGTCCGGGAAGTTCGGGTTGCGGACGATCGAGTACACGTCGCTGCCGGTCTTCCGCTCGGCCTTGTCCTCCATGAGGGCGAGGAAGTCGTGCAGGAGGCCCGGGTCGTCGGCCCCCTTGTAGTCGTACCGGAAGGACCGCATGAGCCCCGCCCGGATGGCGTGGCAGACGGTCACGAGCGACCGGGACCGGTCCAGGGAGTACCAGAACCGGGGGTGGGCGGCGGTGGCGTCGTGCGGGATCATGATGTTTTGCGTGGCGTTGCCGGCGTACCGGATGGGGATGATGTTGGCCATCGGGAACCCGGCCTGCCGGATGAGCACCTCGCGGCCGCCCCCGGACGTGGCGTAGTCGTGGGCGAAGTGCGAGCACTTGAACTTCTGGATGGCTGCACAGATCAGCCGCGCCTCGTACTCGTAGTCGAGCATCTTGAGGACGCGGTGCCCCCAGATGATGTCGATCTTCCCGTCCGGCTTCACCCCCATGACGACGACGCAGGTGAAGCTCGTCATCTTCTCGCCGCCGCCGCCCCAGTCCACCGCACAGACCCGGTACAGGTACTCGCCGATCCCCTTGACGGCCTCGTCGGCCCGGTTCTCCCAGGGCAGGCAGGCGGCCTGCTTCAGGTCGGTGACGGTGACCAGCTTCGAGCCGGTGTCGTAGCTCTCGCCGCAGACCTCGTTGTAGAACACGTTCTCGGGGGTGTTCCCGCGGCCGTGCATCTTGCCCCACAGGGTCGCCCACTTCTCCGGGTTCCCGTAGTGCATCGGCATGATGATCTGCGGGACGTGGTAGCCGGCGAAGTCCCACCGCGGCCAGTGGAGCTTCTTGTCCTTGCCGGTGTACTGCTCCTTGGCGTGGACCCACCGGCCGAACCGCCGCGGGTCGATCGGCTTGCGGCAGTACGCGCACACCACCCCCGGCCGGTCCTCGGAGATGTCGGCCCGGGGCGGCCCGATCATCTTGATGAGGTCCAGGTGTAGGGACGGGAAGTTGTACTTGTTGCACCCACCGTGGTGGCACTTGATGACCCACTCGGCCATCGAGCTGTCCTGCCAGAGGGCCTCGATCGTGTTGTCGAGCGACTTTGGCGTTCCAGCGTATTGGATAAGACCCCAGTCCTCCGACCCGGACATCGTCTCGTGGATGATGGGCAGGAAGTCGATGTTCATGTCCTGCACCTCGTCCACGACGTTCTTGTCGGCGGACACGCCCCGGGTCCGCTCGGCGTCGAGGTAGGCGAAGGAGAAGATCATCTGGGCGGAGTTCTTGAAGGACCGCTGCAACACGTTGTTGCTGGTCTTCGTCCCGGTCAGCAGTTTGCGGACCGGGCTCTCTTCGATGAACCGGCGGACGTAGTTGTGGCTGAACCGCCGGATCATCTCGAACAGCGGGGTCACGTAGAGGGTGGAGAAGAACGGGAGCGAGTTGCTGAACACCACCCCCTGGGCCGCGAGGCTGGTGGACTTACTCACCTGCCGCCCCGTCTTGAGCAGCACCATCTTCGGGATGCGGGTCCGGAAGAAGGGCTCGAACGGGAAGTAGCGGTCGAGCTTGTACGGCTTGCCCTTCAGGGCGAGCATCAACGGGAGCAACGGTTTGAGGGACGCCACACCTCCCTTTCGGAGGTAATGGTCGGCGACCATGAGTCGCTTGGTGGCGTCGTCCTCGTAACCGCTGAACCTCATCCCTTTCGGGATGGGAAGACCGCCGACGTGGAGCTGGGTGCCCTCTTCGGGGGCGGCCGGGCGGCTCTCGGCGAGTTTCTGACGGACGGTTTTCGGGCGCAGACTCGCGGACACAGACATGGAGTACCTTCCGTGGCAGCACAGATGAAGATCTACAACCCGGAGTCCAGCGACCCGGGCGTCGATTGGGTGGCCGACGTGATGTCGCGGCTCCTGGACATGGTCGGGGAGTTCGTGATGGCGGTTGTCCGGCTGGGGGCGTTCCTGTTACGCTCCCTGTGGGACGGCGCCCGCGGCCGGTGACGAAGACAGACTCTAGCAAGTAACGGGAGGGCCGGGTATGGCGACGTCGAGGTCGGCCGTGGAGTTCATGTCCCGCGCCGGACTGCACCCGCTGCTGGCGAGGCCGGCACCGCGGCTGTCCGTCGGTGACCTGCTCGTCCACACGGTGCCGCTCGACACGCCCCGGCCATCGCAACAGACGCTCGGTGCCTACGAGGGCGACCCTCCCCCGGACCGGGGCGAGACGCGGCCGTGGCCCGATCAGCCCGCTGGCCAGGAGTAGAACATGTCCGACCACAACGGCGACGGAACGATCCTCTTCCCCGTGACGGCGACGGCCGTCGTCTCGGCGGGGATCTGGTTTCTCGTGACCGGTGCCGTGTGGCCACTACTGCCCATCGGGGCGGGGATCTTCGTCGCCTTCCAGGCGGCCAAGGCCCTCAACCGCGGGTAGGTAACACAAGGGGTTCGTGATGACTCTGCCGGGTCTTCTCGTCGCGGCGCTCGCCGCTTGGCAGGCGGTCGAGGTGTGGCACCACGGGTCGATGTTCGCCGGCCGCCGGGCGGCGGTCCAGGCGTGGCCCGACCGGGGCGTCCGGGGCTGGCTGGCGGCCCTGCTCACCTGCCCGTTCTGCCTGTCCGTCTGGGTCGGGTTCGCGTCGGCGGCCGCCGTCACCGCGGACATGCCCCAGGGGGACGCGGTGTGGGTTTGGGCCGGGTGGCTGGGCCTGGGCCTCGTGAAGCTGTTCGCGTACGGGCTCGCCGTGTCCAGGCTGGCGAACCTGGGGAACGACCTCACCAAGGGGGTCAGCCGTACCCCGGACCAGACGAAGACGTCGGAGGCCGCCGGCCCCCGGGTGGGGCCGGCGGTCTACGACCCGCCCAATACTGCTATTGAGGACCGCACCGATGAACTCCAACCCGTCGCCGTCCCCTTCCCCGACCCCGCCCGCCAGTCCGAGCGGCGTGCCCCCTGCCTC
>JACCDG011903555.1_pt1 | contig 41705 bp, 53 predicted proteins | sample 7442471 | NCBI WGS metagenome assembly JACCDG01 (sample SAMN15323444, study PRJNA562643) | freshwater metagenome | isolation source: river surface water | place: USA:Blue River Watershed | collected 2017-08-17
AAAACTGCCACAAAATGCGGTATTCGCATCAGTCGGAAAACGCCGAGCGATGGTGGGACTGATGCGGGCACGGTGATTAACTATCTGCGTGTGGGGGCAGTAGTGTAATTTCTCGCACCGACAATCTGCTATTGTCACCCCAACATTTCCTAAAGGCTTTGCAACCAATACACGGTTGTCAAATTGATCAATTGTGAAGTAAGCAGAAAGGCAGTGCCAACGTGAAAAGGCTAAATGATCTTATCAACTGGTTTCGTACTCGGTGGCTTTACTGTTGGGCGCTTGGATGGCCACGCCTAAAAGAAGAATTCTGGCGTGCTATCGCCTGGCGCTTACCACATACCCTGGTGATGTGGGCAACGATTCGGTTAATGGCGCATGCCACACAGGGGGCATATAGTCACCAGATCGTACCTGATTTAAAGGCTATGGAAGCATTAGATCGGTGGAGAGCAAAATGATTCTGAACAGTAGAAAGCGGCGCCAGATTCGCCAGGCGCAACAGGAGGGCCAGCGCACGATCGCATCACTGCATAGCAATCTGGTTAGTGGCGGCGAGAGCGAACAGACAGCGAGCGATGGTGGGACTGATGCGGGCACGGTGATTAACTATCTGCGCGTGAGTGCGGTGGCGTAAATGACATCCCCTACCTACATAGCCCACGAATCAGGCAGCAGCGCCGGGAACAGTACAACCCGTAGCATCACGCTACCCGAAAACGTAGCGGATGATTATATTTTCGTTGCCCTATGTGATGACGCAGCAGCGCAGACATTCACGATCCCAAGTGGCTGGACACGCCTATACGATACGCTTGACGTACACAACACGACGAGCGCCACCTTCCTAGTCATCTACAAAAAGAGCGGGGGTAACGAGGGCGCAAGCATTACGATTACCACCAGCAAATCAGAGCGGGCAGTGTGGATCGCCTTTAGTATCAGAGGAGTACACCAGTCTAGCCCCATCGACGCACAGGGAACCAACACGCACGACAACGACGACGAGGGGCTGTTACCGGCCATTACGACCGTAACCAATGATGCGCTAGTTCTAGGCGTCATCGGCACCGATACTATAACAACCCCCCATAACAAGGGGGTAGGGTATACGAGGCTTGCCCAGATAGGCGTCAAATCAGCAGGCAGTCTAAGCGTCTGGTATCAGACCAAGGCCACAGCGGGGGCAGTAGCGGAAACAGAAATAGATCTGGATGATGATGAACAGTGGATAGGTGTCAGTTGGGCGCTTAAACCCTTGCCGCCAGGGGCAGTCCTCGCTACGCCAGCAGTCGCATCCGTTCCGCTAACCCTCCCGGCACGCACAAGGGACTTTACCCTAGCCGCCAACCGTAACGCGCTTACCGTGGCGGCACGTACAATATCATTTACCCTACAGGAGAGGTAGCCATGGCAGGCAGCCGAGGATGTAACGAGTCGCCAGTTATCCAGGGCGCAGACGAATCAATCGCCTACGGCATCACCACCACGCCCTGGGGCAGCACACCTACATCGTTGGCGCTTGTGCTGTACGATGTGACGGATGCTGACAATCCGTCTGATGTCAGCAGCACAAAGACAAGCGGAAGCATTACCGCCAGCGGCGATGTCATCACCACCAAGCGCATATTGTCACTGGTACTCGATCATGTGTACCGCGCTGAGGTCAAGTTTACCGATAGCAACAGCAATATCTGGGAGTGCTTTTTTGTGATCAACTGTCAGGATAAGTAGCCATGCAAATCATTCCCGAATTGCGCAGCCAAGCGGACTTGTTGACCAATATCAAAAATATCATGCGCGATACGGCCAACAACCGCTGGACAGCCAAAGAAGTATACACGGCTATTAATCAATCGTTGGACAAGTGGTCCAAGCGGGTGAGCGTGCCCTTCTTGTACACGATGCCGGACGGCTGGACGGCGGGACAGCGGGCCTACGAATTGCCCGCCTGGGTACGGCCACCGCTGGACGTGCAAGCGCTACGCTACACGGGACCGTACAATTATCCCGATGAAGATCAGACGTCTGACTGGATTAATGTGCCCGTCTGGGAAGTGGAACCGAGTGGCACAGGCGGGCATATCCTGCGCCTGGGCATGGCGCACAGCACGCCGGGCCGGATTATCTGGTGGGCGCGCAATGGCCATGTACCATTGGCAGTCGTCAACCTCGACGCAGCGATTACGACCACAACAGCGACCACCCTCACACTAACGGGTGTTCCCGCTATCGGGAATGCAGGCTTTGTACAGATTGATCAGGAGTGGATTGCCTATGCGGGGGTCAGTAGAACCGCCACCGTAACAACGCTGCAAAATTTGACAAGAGGCTTTGCGGACACTACGGCCGCCACGCACGTAATCAGCACACCCTGCTACTGGATGGTCGCGGCGCATCGAGAGGATTTGTACACACAACTGGCCGACCAAAGCCGGGCCTATTTGTACAGTCTCTTCTTGACCGATGCAGCACCACGGGAGATCGAGCACCATACGTTTCAGATGCGCTACTGGCAACAAAGCGCAGACGAGTTCTGGAAGCGCTATACGCCGAATCGACCCACCAAAATGCGCCTGTCACGGCAGAGCATAGGACGGCTGTAATGGATTTACTCGCACAGATACAGGCATGGGCCAAGATTACATTTTGGCGCAAGCGTGACCACAGAGCAGCTAGCGCAGGCACAGCCGACGCAGGTTTACCCGTTACCCTCAACAGCCTTGGTAAACTAGCGATCAGTCTGCTGACGCCAATCGTCGGCAATCTAACCCTTACCGGGATATTGACTGTCACAAGTGATTTTATTAGCGGGTCATCTGCATTTTTAGCGGGTACATTTGGCACAGCCCGCACACAATTCGACAAGACCGGCAACGGCACGATGCTTTTGCACCGCGAGAGCGCCAACACCGGCGCACCAACGCTTGAGTTTTTGAAACGCCGTAGCGGATGGGGTGTGGTCAGTAATGGCGACCGACTTGGCACAATCGGTTTTAGCGGCGCTGACAGTGTTGATGCGGCAATAGCGGCGAGTATTCACGTCGAAGTTGATGGCACACCGGGGAGTAACGATATGCCTGGTGCTATCGTGTTTTCGGTTGCACCGGATGGCAGCGCCATAGTTGCCCAGGCAATGCGGATTGCCAACGACAAAACCGTAACATGGGCCGGGGGCTTTGGCGCATGGACAAATATCACCTTCGGCACCGGCTGGGATAATTTTGGCGGGGGATTTCAGACCGGGCAATACCGCAAGATCGGAGATATGGTCTATCTGCGCGGCATGGTTTTACGCACGTCAGGCGTAGGCACAACCATCACCACCTTACCCGCAGCGCATTGGCCCCCGGCTACTGTCTTATGCGATGTGCAATCGGCATCCGCTCTAGGGCGCATCGACATTAGCACAGCAGGCGTTGTGACCTTTATCGCAGGCACCGCAGGCACTTGGATCAACTTGTCCGACATTCCCCCGTTTAGCATTATTTAAGGATTATCAATGCCAAGAGGCCATGTCCGGCTGGGAGTACCCGGCGCACTCAGAGATTATCTGCTCGTAGACGCCAAGGCGCGCAGCAAACAACTCGCTAACCCGATGGCGGTTAAGCTGGGTAGTGGCCTGGGCAACTATGACGATCTGCAAAACTTTGCCGGCTGGGTAATGGAGTCGTGGGAGGCGGGCATATCGAAAAGGGAAGCCGACGCAGGCGGCACCCTCTACAGCGAACTCGATACCAGATTCCCTAATCAGGTGATCCTGCCACCCTACTACGATTTTCGTAATGTCGGCTACAGCAACGGTGGATTTGCTGACAATGCAGTCCTACCGACCGACGACACAACCCCACTAACGATTGGCGGCACCGGAGCTAACTCGCAAATCGCTGTAAAGCTGACGTTTAGAGACTGGCCCGACGCCATGAACCGGATTTTCATTCCGATTTATGGCAGCACAGGCGTGTCTGTGACCTGTACTATCTACGCCGCGGGCGCAGGCGACCCCGACAGCGGCACCAACTGGGGTAGCGCAACTGCCCTGCTCGACGGCGAGTTAGGGATCAACTACTACGGTTTTGCCATAGCCGAGACAGGCATTTTGTCGCTAACCGAACTTTGGGTAGTCATCAAACCCACCACGCCCGCCGACACGTTTGTGATTCCCGTGCGCAACTATGGCAGCACAGCCGCCACCAGGAAAGTTAAGGGCGCTAGCGCTTGGGCCAACAGTAGCTATGGCTTTTACCAGCACATCAGCGATTATTTAGGCGCATCAGGGGCAGCGGGCAATATCACAGCCATTACATCAGGCGACAGCGGCAACATCTACACCGCCAGCAGCAATACATTTTGCAAAATCCTCACCGATGGCAGCACGGCCATACTAAGCACGTCTGACAACGTTGTCGATTTATGCGACTTTGGCGACCGCATGTGGGTTGCCTTGTCAGGCAGCACCGACGCCAAGACCTACACCTACACAGGGGGAGCCTACGCGACTGTTGTAGGGATTGACGCCAATCTATTTGCTAGATGGGCTGGGCTATTGTGGCGCGCCTATCTCAATAATGTTTGGTATACCGGCGACGGTTCGACCTGGACCGGCCCGATCCAGTGTGGCCCCACTGGGCATGTAGTCAGGGGCATGGCGGGGCTGGGCGATGATATGTATGTCTCGACCGACGAGGGATTGTATAGAGTAGGCGCCGGGGACGCTGTACGCGGCGTAACCCGGTGGAATACCATATCTAGTACCAATGGCGTAGGGATGATCCACCACCAGGGCGCTATTTATATTCCGGTGGGGCTGGACCTGTTCCAGTTTAATGGCAGTCAGGTATTACCGATTGGGCTGAACCGCGAAGAGGGGCTACCGCAATACAAACAGGGGCGCGTGGTAAGCCTGTGTAGCCATAACTATTGGCTGATTGCCATGGTCCGGGCTGGTGACGCTACGAATGGCTGGAGTACGGTTTGGGCATGGAATCAACAGGGCTGGCACTATCTCGCATCACTCCCCAGGGGCGTGCAGGGTAATTGCCTGGCTTGGCAAGTGGCCGACAATAAACTATTTGCCGGGGCAGGCAGCACAACCCAGCGCATCTATCTGCCAAAAAATGCGGAAAATCCGTACCGCGATGTAGCAGGTACGGCCAAGTTCCACCCAAGCGGCTACCTCGAAACCAACTGGTTCTATGGTGGGCTAAAAGAGATTCAAAAAGATTTTGAAAGCGTCTATATTGCCGGGGAGAATATCACCCCCGACCGCTACATACAACTGTACTGGCAAGATGACGACAGTACCGACTGGGAACTCCTGGGGACGGTGACAAGTAATCGCCAGGAGTTACGCTGGTCTGACTTGTCCACCCGGCCCAACAGCCGCCAGCTAAAAATAGCGCTGGTGATGACGACCGACGAGTACGGCGAAACGCCAGTTGTCAACGCGATCAGAGTCAAATATCAGCCCATGGTGATGGATAGATTCAGATGGAGTCTGCCCATCTCAATTAGTGACTACGCCCAGATGGTGGACAATAGTACATCGCCCTACACTGGCGCCCAGCAAGCCGCACACCTAGATAGCCTGATCACCAGAGTTCCGCCATTTATCTATGAAGATGTAGACGGGCTACAATACGAGGTCAAGGTACTAGCAGCTACCGAATCGTTACAGACATTCGATCTGGTCAATGGCTTGCCCAAGCTGGAGAAAGTACAGCAACTCACCATCGAACAGACGACGACAGGCACGTATGAGGGCTAATTATCATCCCAGTAAGTAAAGATATTAAAGGCAGGAACCCCACCAGCACCAGCGGCAAACGTGAGAGCAAAGGTGATAATAGCTGATGGAGTCGTATTGTATTTCTCTTGTAAATATTCTAGTTGCTCACCCGGCAGCCCAGGCGTAACATCTGCACAAAATTTCTCGAACACTAAGGCGATAGAGTTAGCAATCTTAGATTGTCTTCCCTCATTCCCTAGAATTTCAACAACTAGCATATTGGGCGGCGTGTAGCTAGTGCGACGATTGGCAAAATAAAGGGTAACAGGTGTAGTCATTATAGCGCCTCAATTTCATTTACGGTCTGTTGCATCGCTGCGGTCGAAATCCAAAACTTACCTTGATACAACATTCGTTCGCCACGACGAATCAGACCTTTCATTTTCTCGCACACCATTTTGCGTTGTTCAGGTGTAACAGTCTTGGCTTGATTCACGAAGTTTGCAACGGCTTCTTGTTCAATCTCTGGTGTAGCTGTGGTTTTCATTTTTTTCTCTCCTTAACTCGTGTATTCCGTTCGATAGACACATGATGACATTAAATTCAATGTCTGTCAACCTACGATTGCTATACGTTTTAGCCCATGCCAAAACTATCCCGTACCACCGTCAAGCCATTATCCAAACTCTACAACGTCAAACAAAAGTTTGATGAGTTACCAGGCGTAAAGTTTAACCTCACCCTGCCCGGTGTGGTGCTGAATGCGCTGGAAGGCTACGACGATTTGGAAGCCAGTCTTATAGGCGAGATTGCCCACATTGTGGCCCAGTCTGGCACACCAAACAGCGAAGATCATCGCCTTGCGGGCCGGGTGCGCAAGCTGCAAAAGTCTGGCGTAGGCAATGGTATCACCTCCGGCACCGTACCCGAACTAGTAGTGTATGATTGGTTGACGCAAAACGGCTACGAGTTTCTGTTTCAGCCCCAGGTGGACGGGGGCCGGGGCGCGGCGGGCGGCGTGGTGCCTGACTTCGCGGTCAATATCGGCGGCAAACTGACAGTGTTCCTGGTCAACGGTGTTTACTGGCACAGCCGGGCGCAGACGAGTAACAGCGACGTAACCGACAAGCTAACCATCCTTAGCAGCACGATTAACGGGATGATGGTGGAGCGAGTGGTGGAGCTTTGGGATTCTACGATCTACAAGCGAAGGCCACAGGTTTTTCAGTGGGGACTGGCGGGGATCGAGATGGGGTATTGACAATTGCAACCAATCTGCTACGATAGGGCTGGTTCTGCTTCCTAGATCTCCTTGCGAAAGTAAGCCCGCTATCTTTATGGATGGCGGGCTTACTCGTTTATACCTCCCCTCTCTCCCTAATCGCTTGCTTTAATATTCTTACTGGCATGTCGGCGACCCGCTGCCACCGTCCATAGACCTGCCACCATAGCCAGTCAGCATACTTGGCATCGACCGGATGTTTGCCGGATTCCATCCAACTGATGCTTGCTTGGCTGATCTTCGTCAAAAACGCTACACGGCGCTGTGAGAGGCGCAGGCTAGTGCGTAGTGTCTTTATGCCTTTTGCGTCCATACGCTTCTCCTGCGGCTTGTATCGGGTGATTACGGCTAAGTTATGAGGCGTCCGCTGCAACCCGATAGAATTTGTACATATTCTTTACACAGACAACACCTTGCCGAATGTACTCTGTAGGTTCTGGTAAACGACTCTGCCGAAAAAACTGGGGATAGCGAAGCAGGACAGTGCGAATCGCGTCGTCGCTCCATCCTGTGACCTTAGTCAATTCCGACACCGCCAACCCTTTGTTGGCTGGGTCAACCCGCTGCATGTGTTGCTCTAGGGCAACTGATAATTTAATCGTCTTTTCCAGTGGCGCAAGCGGGATTTCAATCACTCGGTTTTCCCGTGGGCCAACTGGATACCAAACCGGAATGCTGCGCCCGTCTGGGTAGGTGAATTCGCTGGCTACGTCTGTATAGACTAATTTACTCATCGCTTGATTTCTCCTTACTCCACTTCCTTAATCGTTATTTCTACACGGGGATTGCTACGATCAATTCTGCTGATTGCTGTTACCCTGTCTACGTAGGCGGGTGAATCATCCTCCAGCAGCCAGCCCTTTAGCGCATCCTCATAAATCTTTAGGCAGATGTTGCTGGCGTCAAGCGGGCGCTTATCGAAGTAGTTTGTTACCTCGATAGCCACCCGCTTGTTACACGTTTCACCCGGTCTTATACCCATTTGCCGCAAGCGCTCTTGGACCGTTGTATGGATGCGCTTGGCAATTTTCGATCTCGCCGACCAGTGCGGGCTGCTGTAATATTCGTTCTGGCTGGGGCTGCGCTCCCCCGGCAGGATTATCGTTAGTTCCCCCACCGCTATCCTCCAGTTGTCTAAGAATTTCTGCCGCCACCTGGACGCGCATTGGGGCGATAAAATGCGCTGCGCCCGCTGCGTCGATGGCTGCTTTCAGCTTACCGATTACCACCTGTCGCTTATTCATCATTCATCCTTGTTGATGGGGTCTGGGGCGAAGTGCCACGACAGCGCCAAGATAACTGCATCCAGCATCAAAAACACCGTCAAGCCGATCCAGAAGTCCATGTTATCCTCCTCTCCCGTTAACGGGAATGACCAAACTTGCTACAAATTTCAGCACACCCAACGCCAACAGGCAGACGATGACGCCGCCAAATGTCATGTGCTCACCTGGCGCCGTTTGTTCTGCGCACAGTACCAGACGAGGGCGGGCACTTCGGGCGGGCGTTTGGGCGGGCTGATGCGCCGCCAGTAGCCTGCCTCAAGCTGATGGGCGTACAATTCCTTGTCGCTGCGCTCCATCGTGGCAATGTGGGCGACGATAAACGCCTGCAATTGCTCGTTAGTCATGTTGCTGATGTCCTGCTCAATTTGTTTTGTAGTCATCCTACGCTCCTTGTTTTAGTTGCTCTCTTGCGTCAATCAGTAATTCATTGTCGTAAAGTTCCTGCATCATGCGTTCGGTACGGCGTTCTTCGAATGGTGATGACTGGCTAAACCAGGGCTTGGCTTGCTGATGGCGGTGCATGGCGATTTCAACGGTGCGGGCTGTCTTCTCTCCTGTAGCGGCCACCCGGCGCAGGCTATCGGCACGCAATAGGCGGCGCATTTTTTCGCTAAGAACATCCAGATCGGTGTACTGCTTTGCCATTTCTGATTCCATCATGGCGAAGGCTTTACGCGCTGCCTCTTCCCGTTTGGCTGATAATTTCTCTTTGTCCCCTAACCCGCGGGCCAGTTTGCGATCACAGTTCTCTCCTGTGCGAACGTGGGCGTTTAGTTCACGTCTAAACTTATTGCCATAGGTGGGCATGGATGGCGTATTGGTTGCTATCGTTTCTCGCCAGTTAGGGAGCAGGGTTATATACTGCTGCCGACCAACGCATTCCGTGCTCACAATCGCAAAGTATTGCATCTTGCGCACAAGCCGACTTGTGGCAAACTCGCTCATGTGCATACGTTTACCCAAAGCTGCTTGGTGAATCCGCTCACCAACAGCTAGCACCGATACAGCAAGGAGCAGATCAGGCCCAGCACTCTTAATCGTGGCAATCGCCCGTTGTTTTTTGCTGCCGCCGCGCTGCCAGGCGTCCTCTGTTTTTTCAGCGTCGAAAACACTTGCGTACTTTGCGCGGGGTAGTTCAACCTGCTTTACTACACCTACCGCGCAAAGTACGCAAGTGTTTAACTCGTACCAGTACGCGCCGTCCGTCATCGCTTCGGGGGGTGTAATGCGGCGGACTAAGCCCGCTTCCATCAGTCGCGCCATGGCGTTACGAAAACTCCCCTCCGACAAGCCGGATCGCAAATGCCCTTGCTGATTGGAGATCGGCCCGTTCAACTTCCCGTACTCGCCCAGCACATTCAGCACGGCGGAAAAGGCGCGCTTGTCGGTGGCGGCGGTGCGGTATCCCTTGGCGCTTTGCAGGTGTTTGGGGATGATGGCGGCGAAGTCGGCGCCAACCAACCAACATTGGCTAGCGTAGATCCATTGATGCGCAGTGAACGTCTGTTCTGTTGGCGCTGTTTTTTTTTGTTCGATGCCCAGTTCGATAGCAGCGGCTTTGACCGCTGCGCGCATATCGCCCTTGTGTTCGAACTCGCAGAAATAATCGAACGGGGCGCGGGGCTGGCGGCGACCGTGGCTTTCGCTGTTTAGTGCGTCATTCGATGACCAGTTAAATGTTTTGTTGTCGGACTTCCAGACAATCACGCCACTGCTCGCCTTGTTCTTCGGGTGCGAGTAACGGCCACCGTGGCCACGCGTGTAGCCGTAGTGCTCGATGGTCTGGGCTATATCATGAGCGGCGTTGTAGGCGTCTATAACACTTTCGCCGGTGTAGGGTTCGCGGTGGGATACAGTTGGCGCCGGGCGTTCGATTTCCTGTCGGGTGCGGGGCGCCTGACAAAGTGATCGCGCACTGTCGAGTAAGTAATTTCTTTCTGCCTGGGTGATGTGGGGAATATCGGAAAAGCGACCCGATAACAATTCATAGCGTCGTCCGCTGGGGTGCAGCGACGGCGGCAACAGGGCATAGCCACCCTCGCCGCGCGTCTCAATGGCGATACATCTGCCTGCGTGCGCCGTGGGGTCTGGGTGCCAGGCTAATTTCTGGTTACGGTCCGGCTGGGGACAGCGCCAGGCGACCTGGATGCCACCGCCGCCTGTGCGCTGAACTGGCAAGGATGAGCCTAATTCACCAACAACCCCGATCCAACGTTCGTAGTAGCCTTCTATGTCGAAGTCAAGTATCTCAACGCCGCCCGAAACTTTGCCACAAACAACCGCAAGCGCCTGCGTCCCGGCTGCCAGCCAGCGATCAGCATCGGCGATGGTCGGCGGTGTCGTCTGGTAGGGTTCCCATGTGCCCTTGGGTATGCCCGTTTCGTGCGTGACGACAATCAGATCATCCCCTTGCTTTTCGTAGAATAGCAAGCGTCCCTCACCGTCCCGCGCCTGGGGCAACAGTTTGCCGTAGGGGCGCTTGGCGCGGTGATTGATAGGGATGATGGACAATCCGCCATTGATATAGGCGTGGGCTGCTTTGGCTAACAACTGATTCGACATAGTTAGATCCTAGTAACTGCGTACTGCTTTCGTTGGCGGGGTGTCTAGTTCGGCCAGGTCAAACATGGTGGACTGACTGACAAACTCTTTGCGATCTGCGTTCTTGGTCAACTCGCCCAGCGCGGCCAGTGCGTCGGCGATCTCCTGCTTTACTTCGTTCATCAGCCGCTCGTTGCGGGTGTCCCGCGTGAGTTTGCGGATGCGGTCCTGCTGACGGTTGAGGGTAGCAGCCACCACAGCGAAGGCTTCTCTATTCGTCATCGTTCTACTCTCCATGTGATAGGTGATTCCGATTCGCAAATAACAGTGCCCTGGGGCGTGGTAAAGGCCACACGCCGGGGTTCAATCACAGTTTTCAGGCCTGCCCACTGAAATAGCTGGGCGACGGCGCTTGGCTCCGGGCAGGATGCGCCAGGCGGCACGGCGCCGCGCTTTGTCCATAGCTCATGGCGTAGGCGGGCTACGGTCCACTCGCCCGCGTCGGCCATATCGAGGTAGTATTCCCGCTCCTCCGGCGTCAGGCTGTTCAGCGTTTCGTGATGGCCATAGCCGATGGTGTCGGTTTGGCGACGCGTGGCCAGGGGCCAGGTGCGCGCCGTGGCGGCATTGTTTAGGATGGTTTTGAGTTCTACGGTTCTATACAGCTTGAGGAGTTCGGTATAGCGAGTAGTGATGGCGTCGTTGTAGGTGTCGGTGCTACGCTTGTGCAATTTGGCGGTGTCGTCCTGCACGCGGACGACCTGATCGCCTCTGCCCCATGCGCCCACGTCGCCCAGTTGACCCAAAAAGCAGGCGATCATGGTGTGCTCGTCGGCGCTGATATGGGTGGGCAAAAGCAGCCCAGTACCAATCACGATCTTCTTTTTGTTGACCCATTCCGTGGCCAACTGTAACGTGTCTACATCTCTGCCAACGCTCATAAAAATCCTTGTTGCGATCCTAAATCCCACTTGGCCGGGGCTTGGTCTGGGGACCTACCCCGGCGCACCTGTGGGGAGATAACCTGACGCCAATCAGGCTAGAGAGAGGCTATAGTCGCTTGCCACAGCGGGCGCAGAAAACTTCATGCTTGACGCGGCCCTGCCAGAAGCGGGCAAAGGGGTAGGTTGTCCACTGGTGGCCAGCAAAGCGACATATCCATTGCCGTACCGATAAAACAATCAGGTCAATCATGGTCTACTCCCCTGTCAGCAAATTGACAGCTAAAGCTAAGCGTAAAGCGCTTGGAAAGCGTTAGTAAACTGTGTCATTTTTCAATATCTAAAAAAGCGTGCTACACTCCCCACGAGGCAGGCTATGCTAGATTCTTTCACCGTACCTGATGAATCAATCAGTCTCGACGCGAGCCGCCTGCCGTGGCTGGTTGATCGCTACCTGTCCAGCATTCGGGGCCGGGTGGCGGCGGAAACGTGTAAAAAATATCGCCAGAAAATTAACCACTTTTTGCGCTGGGCGTCTGACTACACGGAGATCACGCAGGAGACTATGGTTGATTTTGCCAGCTACCTCGCCGGTACACGGCTGAAAATTACCACTCAGTCCGATGTGGTGCGGCGCGTCGGCCAACTGTTTAGTTGGGCCCATCGGCGCAACGTGGCCAAGCTTGACTACTCGCTGTGGCTGCCGGTTGTGCGGGCACCCGATCCGGTGTTCGCCGCCATCTCCCAGGCACAAGTACAAAAACTGTTGGACGTTTGCGGCCTGATGCGGCACGGTCTGCGCAATCAGGCATTTGTCGCGCTGCTGGCCAGTACAGGCCTGCGGCTGAGTGAAGCGGTTGCGCTTACCGTGCGCGATATCGAGTTCGATGCAGGCGGCGGTGGGTGCGTCACGGTGCGCCATGGCAAGGGCAGCAAAAGCCGCAAAGTGGTCTTTGCACGGCGCTACGAAAAATATTTGCGGGCACTTATCGCTAATCTGGGGCATGACGCTTCCGTATTCGACTCACAAAAAGGTGTCCGGCTGACGGCATCCGGCGCGCACAAGGAAGTAAAATTAGCGGCTGAACTGGCCGGTCTTACATTGTCTTGTCACGATCTGCGCCGGTACTTTGCTACGCAATGGATCAAGGATCACCCTGGTCGCATTGTGGAATTACAGATGCAGATGGGCCACAGCAATATCAGCACCACCATGCGCTATGTCTGGTTGGGCGGGGAGCATATCAAGCAGTTGGTTCAGGAATAAAAAAAACGACAAGAACCATTTGGAATGCTCCGTTTCTTCTAAGATTGTCTATTAAGTTTTTCTAAAGGTTCAGCCATGAAAGACTGGTTAAACTACTGGATATTGTTTATTGTTCTCGCCTCAGTGGCCGTACATACGAATTACTTTGAATCGTTTGTCTGGCCTGAGATCATCAGTGGATTGTTTTTTAATCTACTGATCTGGGTGCTGCCGGTGTGGTTGGTGGCAAAGTGGGAACGTAGATCGAAGAAACCAACCACGGGCGATTAAATTCGTTTCGTGTTGCGTTTAGCTAGTACACCACATTGCTTGCAGGCTGGGGGTGTATTAGCGGAATATAGGATTTTCCAGAAAATGATAATGGTAACCTATATCATTAATCGTAATTTACTGGTAAATCCTTCGCTCTGTTAAGGTGTGATTAAATTCACATTAACAGAGCGTTAAAAGAGCGTTCGGGGCTTCGGCTTCGGGCGCTTTTTTTGCGCCCCGAACGCTTATTCGTAATGAATAACTAATTTAGCGCCGGGGCGACCAAGTTTGGGTCTGGGTAGCCCTCGGCTACTTGTAAATCAATGGGGCTACAGCCCAGCGCTGTGGCTAACTTCGTTGCGGTTGTGCTCCTGAACTCCTCACCTCTTAGAACTTTTGTCAACGTGTTTTGATGAACGTCTGCTTTTGCTGCTAACTCGGTCAATGTGGCTATCCCTGCTCTCTCCATGAGGACTAGAACCCTTGTTCTGTCTATCGAAAGACTCATGTGATCACCCCCTCTCGCCAGCATAGTTTACCACACATAAATGTGAGTGTCAATAGTCAATTTGTGATTTTAGCGCATGAATATCATATTAATTTATGACAATACGTAAATTGGGTGTTGACAATCATATCAAAGTGTGATATACTCCTGAGAGCAGGACGAACAGAGCATTTGTTTTGAGTGTATCAAATCTGTAATCAATGTCAATAGCATTCCCGTTAGCGGGAGAGGAGGCAGGGGTGGAACTAAAGCGCTTTACGATTGAGGACATACGTAGTTGGGGGCCGTGCTACGACCCAGCGACGGTGGCGCCGGAGGGGTGGCAGGGGACGGCGCTGGACGTGCTACGCAGCAGCATTCCAGACGAGGACAAGCTGTGGGTGGTACTGCGAGAAGAGTGCATTGACGCCCGCGCGCTACGGTTGTTTGCGGTGTGGTGCGCCCGCCAAGCGCTGGCGTTGGTGGAAAATCCCGACCCGCGCAGTGTGGCGGCGTTCGACGTAGCCGAACGCTTCGCCAACGGACAGGCGACAGCAGATGAATTGGCTGCGGCGAGTGATGCGGCGAGTGATGTGGCGAGGGCTGCGGCGAGGGCTGCGGAGAGTGATGCGGCGTGGGATGCGGCGAGGGCTGCGGCGAGTGATGCGGCGAGTGCTGCGGCGTGGGCTGCGGCGAGTGATGCGGAGAGTGATGCGGCGAGGGCTGCGGCGTGGGCTGCGGCGAGGGCTGCGGCGAGGGCTGCTGCGAGTGATGCGGCGTGGGCTGCGACGAGTGCTGCGCAGGTGCAGCAGTTGATCGTGATGTTGGAAGCGTAAAACAGCACGGGCCATCTGCTGTGGACAGTGGCCCGTGTGCAAAACAATATGCGCAAGAGAGGAAAGTATATCATGAGTGAGCAAGTTGTCAAAGTGGCGATGAAGGCATTACAGACGGTGTGGCAGGTAGATGATTACGTGGTCGGTCGGGCGCTGTGGCGTGAGGGGTGGACAGAACTGGCGTGTGCGAATGACGAGCAACGGTTCGCCTTCCGCATGGCGCAAGAGCAGTGGATTGACGAGCAGCTAGGCCAGCAAGAGATCTCCCAGGTGCGACCTGACGACCCCACGCGCTGGGCGTGGGCGGGGAACTATCGTGACGTAGATGTGGCTGAGAATCGGGCCGATTGGGTAGGCGCCTAGTTATGTGGCGACGAATCATTATGCGTTTTTCGTGTGCTCACTGTGGGCGGCTGTTGAAGAATGGGTATTGTAGTCATTGTGGGGTTTCTAGTCGTGTAGGGTGGGGGAGTTAATCATGTATAAGATGACGATCAGTGTACCAGGCGGCACAATGGAAGTGCCTGGTCAGACACAAGCGGAGGTAATCAAGGCGGCTTCATTCTTCTTGAACTTGCCGACTGTTTGTCCCGTGGATGGGACGCCAACACGGTTGAACTATCGCAAACTGAAGTTTGATAGCTATGGCCTGGTCAGCACGGGCGTACCGCAGTACACTTTCGATTTTGGTATACCAACGGATGACAGTGAAGAGTTCTTTGCTGGCAAGTATGACACTAAGGCAGAGAAGACCGTCCAGCGCTGGTGCTACTATGACCGTGTCAACAAGAAAGAGATCGTACTCTGGGAGGATGGGCGGTTGACGGCGGAGGGACGTAAGCGCCAGACTGCTGGCTCACCCGTTAACGTGGGCAGAGAAGAGGGTGAGCCTGTTGTAGCAGGGTTGCCGCCGTGGGAGGGCGGGACAGACGGGGCGGATGGCGATGTGGTGGTACTCCAGGCGACAGCGGCGATGGCGGGTGCTGGGATGGATGATGGGGCGTTACTTGCCCGGCGCAAAACGTTCAACTTGGCAGGGCGTGAGGTGTACGGGGAGGCGTGGCCGGACAAGTGCGGGCCCATCATCCAGTGGTTCACCGACAACCAGATAAGTGATCCGGAACGGCTGACGGTGGCGCAGTTGGACGGGCTGATTATCAAGTTGCGCAGTAAGAAAGCCAAGAAGTAATCATCTATCTGCCGCTGCCGCTTTTATGCCAGCGTCATAGGCCAACAGGACGCAGATACTACGTTGGCCTATTCAACAGCAAAGGGGATTGTGATGAAGAAGAAGAAATTAAAGGCACGGGCATTTCGGTACTGGTGCAATATGTTGGCAGCCACTGGCCAGCGGATTCAGGCGGAAGAGGAAAATACAAAGCTGCATGCCGACATCGAACAGTTGCAAGCTGATTTCTGTGCGGAGGTGACAGAACTAAACGAACTCATTGAGTTGCAGCGCCAAATGCTGGCGACGGCGCAAGATCGCATTAGCGATCTGATGAAGCAGAACACGCGGCTGCTGGCCCGTGGTGGTGAATGGCAGCCGGTGAATGCGATTGATGACATTCCGTGTTACTGCCATGATGATTGTGCTACCTTTATGGAGGTGAGCGAGGACGGGAAAAATATCACCGTATGCAAAGACGGCGAAACGATTAGTTATATCCTGCCGGATAACATGCGGCTTTGTGCCAAGTGAAAATAAAACGGCGACAGTGGGTGCTTGTAACACCTTCTGTCGCCTGACTGTAATCCGTTGAGGTGGCAACGAATCCAGCTGCAGATATTGTAGCGTAGCCGATCAACGGAGGAAAATCCGATGATCGGCTTTTTTATTATCGCAAGGAGGTGCGGATTGGAACCAGAGTTATTTATCATTGTGGCAGTCATCATTACTGGCTGTCTGGCCGCATTTCTCTATCTGATCGGGGCAAGGGTGTTCACGCGTGCGCAGTTGTGGCATCTGGAAGTCAAGGAGCGTGAGGCTGTCGTGAGCCGCAAGTGGACAGACAACAGCATGTATCTGCCGAATGAGCGGGGCGTGCTGCCGGTGCCGGTCGAGTTATTGAACAATCCAGAAGCTTGGCAGCCGCTATTGGCTATCGCTATGAAGGCAGTCGAGATTAACCAGTTGCCCGCCAACGTACCGCACACGCTGACGTACAGCCCGCATTACAGCAATAAATCGGGCGACGGTGCGCCGGTCGTGGTTGAGCCGCCTGCTAGCCTGTTTCGTGTGCCTACATTTCGGGAGTTGGCTGGGGCGGGAGAGTTGGGCCATGGGCGTTTTTTGTTGGGCTATGCTGATGGTCAAGCCCAGTGGGGCGACTGGAAACAACTGTACTCCACGGCCCTGGGTGGCATGAGTGGCACCGGCAAAAGCACCACGGCCCGCTTTTTGCTAGGGCAGGCGGCGCTGAATGGTTGTAAGTTCGTGGTCATCGATCCACATGCTGACGCTGGTGAGGAAAGTTTGGCCGCTTCGCTTATGCCACTACGATCACACATGCTCTGTGATGCTGCGTCGAGTGACAAAGGCATTATTGAGACGTCGCGCTTTGTGCGTGAGATAGGCCGCAAGCGCATCAATGGTGATAGTGATCGCACGCCTGTGCTGGTGGCGATTGATGAGACAACGGCGCTATTGTCTCGCTCATCTTGCGGGGTTGAACTATCGGAGATGATTGAGGAAATAGCGCAGGAGTATCGCAAAGTTGGCGTGTTCGCTTTGTGCTCGGCGCAGATTTGGTTAGCCAGTCGCAGCGGTGGCAGTTCGGCGTTGCGCGATTCGTTTGCCAGCACCTATGTGCACCGCATGAAGCGGAAGCAAGCGGGGCTGCTGGCGCCTAGCGGGACCGGCGCAGAGATTGAAGCGCTGCCGGTGGGTTCGGCGCTGTTATGGCAAACGTCTGGTGATAGTCAGATCGTGCAGGTTCCGCTTACCACATCGGCTGATATTGCCGATATTGCAGCGAAAAACACCCGTACACCTGTAGGGCCACTTACTAACCCACTTACTGTCCCACTTACTAACCCACTTACTGGTGATGATTTTAGCGGTGATGATGTAAGTGGGTCCGATAAGTGGCTCACGGTGCGCGAACAGCGGGCGCTAGATATGTTTCGGGACGGTGCAAGCCCAACCGAAATTGTCAAAGAGTTATGGAGTGTAAGCGGCGGCCCACCATATCAGCGGGCCGCTAAAGAGTTTAATGATCTGTTGCGTAGTCAACTAGGAGGTCGGTAGTGGCAGACAAAAACAATGGCTGGCCGGTGATAACGCAAATCTTCCAGCAGGCTAAACAGGAGCCATCGAGCACGTTTGGCCAGTTGTGCAAGTGGATTGCAATCGGCACGCTGTTTCTTTTTACGTTACGATTGATTGGAGAGTGGTTCTAATGATCGGGATGTTCGTGTTGGGGATAGTGATGGGGATTATGCTGGGTCTGGGGCGTGGGATGCAGATCCAAGCCAAGGCTAATGCGTGGAGGGATAGACAGTGATGCAAGCCATTAAAGAGACAGTTGTCAATCGTTTCTGGAACATGGTGGCGAAGCCTAGCGCACACGATTAGAATCACTGATAGATCAATAGAGGAGAAAGAGATGTTACACAAGGAAAAATTCGGACAGTACGAACTGGAAATTAGTCACCACGCGGGAAACAAGATGTCATATGCCCAGGTGGTGGATGGGGAGGGCGAGGTAAAAGCCAGTGGCTATGTTGCCAACGACGCCACCGGCTTAGAGGGCAATATAAATATTGCAAAACAGTTGTTTGCGTGGCGTGGGAGGGAGACTGAGACAGGCGGCAACTAACCAGCCTGTGCGATGCCTGACTAGCATGTTTCAGGGGAAACAGCTTCACGTGAAACATGCGTTCCCGCCAACGGGAAAGCCCCGATCAGCTGATCGGGGCTTCTTGTTTTATTCGTTTGGGCGACGAATGACAATAATATCATCGCCAACTTGAAACTCAATCTCATTTTCGCTAACTGATAGAACCGTCAAAAGTTCGGGCTTTAAAAACTGCTGCCCTCCGATTGTTTCGCGCTCCATGATGACCTTAGACCCTTGCGGGGCCTTAAACCATGCGGCTTTGCGTCCGGCACCAAGGCGAGAACCGCCGAGATTCTCGCCCTTCATGCCCAGCTTACCGGGCATCTTCTTCTTTTTCGTCAGCGCCGAACATTTCAACTTGCATCTCGACCTTTTCCTCGGTGGTCATTTGCTCAAATTCATCTTCGCTCACGGTGGCGGCAGTGTCTACATACTCGCCCCAAAGATTGTAGTCATTGGCGATTTGTTCGTAGGTGTATTGCTTGCTCATTTTTATTTTCTCCTGTTGTCTATTGAGCTACTTTGTTTCGCTCTCTTGTTTCTGATTATAGCGGAAATCAGAATGATTGTCAATACTGAATTATGAGTTTTTCAGAATCGTAGGGTAATCGTATAATTCGGCGCAAGTGGCAAGTGGCAAGTGGCATGGGGTGGGGTGGGCGAAAAGTGGCGGTTATTCTTTTGTAGAACGTATTTTCTGTACGCTCTTGACTTCTTGCACCAATTTGCTATGCTGGATGTATGGACGTTGCAAGCGTTGAGGCATTCGTAAGCGATTTTACGGCCAGCATGGATAAGGCCAGCGAACTGCATCGCCAGGTAGAGAGCCAGATAGCCGTTATCGATCACATGCTGACGACGATAGAGCAGCGCATGGTGATAGACAAAAATGCAAGAATAAGCGAGGGGGAGATATGGGAAACAAGTATGCAGAAATCAGAAAAACTGCAAACACTGGAGTAAGGTTGTCGGATGAAAGAATGGCGAAGCTGGTAGCGATGGCGAAGGAGTTAAGCGTTAGTCGAAACGAGGTAATAGGATTGTTGATTGATGCAGCAAAGATAGAAAGTCGTCCAAGCATTATTCTTGCTCTCCAACCAGTAGCAGGGCAAGAAGATGTAGAAATTGACGCAGAAATAGTGTAGTGGGACGTATCAGACGAAAATAAATCGGAAAATGCCAAAGAAATTGTTTGAAGTAGGGAATCCAGGTGGCCCAGGTCGTCGCCCCAAGCAACGAGAAGAACGGGTCCGTGCTATCTGGGATGAGAACATAAGCGATGACGACTGGCGGGAGATTGTCGGCGCGACGGTCGCCAAGGCGAAGGGCGGCAGTTTTCGACATGTAGAACTTGTGTTCGCCTATGGCATGGGTAAGCCGGTGCAGCGGGTAGAAACGTCCTCAGATAATCCCATGGCCGAGAAGTTCGAGGAGTGGAAGCGGGCGAGGCTGGAAGCAATGCAGCAATTCCTCATGGAACAGGCGACAGCGCCGGTGGTGCGAGTGGTCGAGGATGCTGAGAAAGGCGAAACCGAATAATGCTTATAGCTCCCATTCACCAGCGTGTAGCTCACGGTGGCAGTTGGCGCAGAGAAGGACACACTTCGCTGCTTCGGCTAGGGCACGGGACAGATGGACGCCATTGAGTAAGTCGGCCATTTCATGCTCTTTGTCTTTGCCGGTGTGGTGGAAGTCTAACGCAGAGAGGGATCGTTTATATCCGCAATGGACACAGCATCCACCAGCAGCATCAACAAGCTGGCGCTTAAGGGCAAGACGGGCTTCCAGGCGTTGGGCGTTCCTTGTCTTACCAACGCTTCCCTCTTGCTGGTAGCGATCCTTTCCGCCAGCACGATTACATTGCTTGCACGGAGAACGAACACCGTCCGGCGTGTTGGCTGGGTAGAATTCGGACAGGGGTTTGGTGGTCTCGCACTTAGGACACCATTTATATCCATTAATCGCTGGGTTATTCATTCCTTTTGTCATAAGGTAAGTATAGCAGAGAACGCAAAAGAATGCAAGAACGTGTCAAAGAAAACATGCTAGATAACTCCACTTATCATGCGTTTATTTCATGCTGTAGCGTGTAGGATGTTTGGCGAAGGGAGGGATATGGTAGAGTCATGGTAATGGATGACAATAAAGGCTGCGGATGTGTAGTGGCTGTGGTATGGATAGTGGGAATGCTGGTGATGATATGGTACGTGATGGGTAATGGATGCGGATAGGAAGCAGAGAGACAGGGAGACAGGAAGCAGAGAGACAGAAGAAGAAGAAGAAGGAGAGGGGGGGGGGGAGAACGATAACATAAGATAACAATAAGAAGAGAAGAGAAAAGATAAGAAGACAATAAGATAATAAAAGAAAAGATAACATAACAATAACATAAGAGAATACAAGAACAGAAGACAAGACAATACACCATACCACTATACCAACACAATACACTACAACACACTACACTAGTACTCGCGTAGAGTTTTATAAAATAACAGGGGGAATCAAATGTCCACCACAGTAAAACCAGGGCTTTCGTTGCAGTTGCCAGAGGAAGCTAAAGCGGGGCAAGAGGCAATCCTAAAGGAATTGCGTCAGTCTAGTCTTGCATTTAAGGCGGCTACGCAATGGGCTGAGGAAGCACAGCAAAAGTATTTCCAGTATTACCGGGATATATTCCCGGAGTTGGAAGGATGGACGTTTTCTGTCAAGCATGAGACGGGCGCCGCAACCGTGCTCTACGAAGAGTAACCGGGTCTGAAATATATTTTTTGGAAAATAACCGAGGAGAAGCAATGATTCCAGAATCTGAAATGCAAGAAGTTGAAGGCGATGCGTTTTCCACGTTACTTGTGGCGTATCGAAAATTGAAAGCGGAGAAGCCGGTGGAACGCGGCGAGCAGGCGCGCCGTTACGCCGTGGCTATCGCCGAACTGGAAAAGGTAATGGCTTATTATCTTGTCTTCTGTCAGAATGGCGATTTTACAGGGGAGGAACAGTAGTATGGCAAAGAAGCAAGCGGATGTAATCCAGGATGTCGAGGAAATGAATGTCGATGAGGTGATGAGTGTCTACGAGGAGCAGGGTGAGCCTGTAGGAATCCCTGGTCTTACTGCGGGGCGCATCGTGCATTACGTATTCGAGGATGACACCCATCGCCCCGCCATTATCACCGAAGTAAACGACGCCACTACCGGAAACGTCAATCTGATTGTCTTTATGGACGGTCAAAACGATGGCTATCCCGGCGACAATTGCATACACTGGTACCGAAACACTGAGTACAGCGAGTTCAACGTACTGTTCACATGGCACTGGATCGAAGCGGACACTATTAGCAGGCGCACGTATGAAGAAAAATACCATAAGTATCTATCGGGGATCGAAAAGGCGTGATAACTGTCATTGCGGTACGCGCCAAGGACTGGGCCTATTATGGCCAGCAAACCGACAGGACGCAGGAATTTAGCCTGATCGTTGGGTGGGTGGTGGGTGTGTTGATTCGGGAAGATGACGAGATTCTAGTTATCTCACAAAACTTCTTTCCACTAGAGGATCAGGTCCGCTATACATCTGTGATTCAAAAACGTGAAGTTATTCAAGAAGTGAGATTCCAAGTAAAGGAAGAAGACAATGCAACCGATGAAACCGATGGGCGGCAAGGGGAAACCGATGGGCAAGGCGGGCAGCAAGGGGAAGGGCGCTGCTGCCAAGTGCAAGAAGTGTGGCCAGCCGATGACTAAGGGCCATAAGTGCTAGTATGGCGACATGGCGAGATCGGGTAACGACAAAGCCCAAGGGTAACGCGACGCGCACCAAGGACGACGAATACAAAGCGCCAGCCAAAACCATCCCCCAGGCGGTGGAGAAGTGGAAGGAGCGTAAAGCGCCGCCCTTGCTGCCCATTCAGCCGGGCGTAGGGCCGACGCAGGACGCCAAACGCATCGCCGCCGTCAAGTACAAGATGACGCCAGAAGCGGCGGCGGACTTCCGGCAAACGCCCGTAGCGCTAAAGGTGCCGGACGGGGGCGAACGTGGCGGCGGGTACGATCCTGCAAGTCGCACGATTGATGCAATGGTGCAACCTGGCAACGAGTTAACCCATGCACCCGTCACCTTAGCCCACGAATACGGGCATAAGTTTTTTGACACCCGGCTGACTGATCAGGAGAAGGCGAGTTATCTGCCCGATCATAACCGTTGGACAGAGGAAGCAGGCCAGGGCAGTTGGCCCGCCTACGCGACGAGAAATTTTGATCAAGCCCAGGCGAGTACAAATCTGTACAACGACGACGCCGCCAGCCGCCCGACAGAGACACACGCCCGCATAGCAGAATCAGCAGCATTTATGCAGGAACAGGATTATCCCGGCTACATGCAGCCCTATTTCCGGGGTCTCCTGCGTGATGTGCCGAACCCGCGGCCGGTGCAGAACCCGAACCCCGTCCAGCGCCAGGGGCCAGACAATAACGGGCTAATGGGCAGACCGGCGCAACAATGGAGGAATTATTGGTGATGCAACTGTTGCGTGATATGTGGGGCAGTCTGGGCCAGGCAGGCCGGATTGCCATGATGGTGTTAGGTGTGGTGCTGGTGCTCGCCCTGGTGTGGTGGGGCTACGGAGAAGTATTACTGGGTCTACTGTAAGGGTTTCAGGTGGGGGACACAAATACAGGTGGGGGCGGTGTTGTTGGCGGCAATGTTGGGACGGGGGGCGGGGATTCGGTCGGACGTGACAAAATCCAGATCCGCAGCGTCAGCCGCAGTAGTGCCAAGAGCCTGGCCGACATTAATCGCCGCATGATGCAGTTAGAAGAGGAAGGGCGAGAGCGAGGCCGAGTTATTGCTGAAATTCAGAGTAGATTAGGGCGACAGGAAGACACCGGACACCAAAGTATGCAGCGAATCGAGGACATGATCGTAGGAATGCGTGAGGACATGCAGGACATCGCCCAGCGCCAAAGTAGCTATCCCACCTGGTATCAAGTGCTTTCCATGATCATGGCCATTGTGCTGATTATTTTGATGTTTTTCTTTATTCGGGCGACGGGCACGTTACCCGGTGGCGTGGCGGTGTGGCCTTGGTAGCAGTTTTAGAAGCGCCCTTCTTGCTGGCCACCGACGACAAGCAGGAATTTAGGGATTTTATCTGGTACGAGATTGGCTATAAGCCGACTGCGGCGCAGCAAGCCTTTCACAGTGCGCAAAATCGCCTTAAACTGGTCGCCGGTGGTATCCGTGGGGGTAAAAGTTACTCTACGGCGATGGAATTTATCGGCGAATGCAGCGTCGTGAACGGGCTGATCTGGATTGTGGGGCCGGATTATGCCCAGTGTAAGCCCGAATTTCTCTATTTGTACGATGCCTTTAAGAAATTTGGCTGGGTGCAGAAGGAATCCATGCCTGAGAAGGGTTCTCAGGTAATGACGCTGGTGAACGGCTGCCGCATTGAGACAAAATCAAGCGATGACACCCGCGCCCTAGCCAGTTTTGCCCCTCATGCGCTGCTGCAGGTCGAAGCGGGCCAGCAAACGCACGAAATTTACCTGAAAGTGCTGGAACGGGCGTTACAACACAACGCCAAGGTCATCCTATCAGGCACATTTGAGGGTGCGCTGTCGTGGTACGCTGAACTGTTCCTCAAGTGGCAGGCGGCGAATCCCGAAAAGGCCAAAAGTTTTAGCATACCAACGTGGTCCAACACGGTCGAATTCCCAGGAGGACGTTATGATCCAAAAATCGTCGAACTTGAAAACAGTATGCCGCCCGAACTATTCGCCGAGCGGTGTGGTGCAGTCCCCTATAAGCCCGCCGGATTGGTACATAGGGTATTTGATCACGCAAGGAATGTTGGAGTATTACCGTTTGACAAAACTTGGCCCATCGAACTCGCCGTCGACCCTGCCCAGCACACCTACGCCTGTCTTGCTATCCAGTGGAAGCGCCAAAACCTGCTTGAATGGTGGTACACCGACCTAGTAAACAAGGGTGTGCCCAGGGATGATATACCCTTTCCCGAACAGTTCAGCCGCGAACAACTCGATCAGTTGTGGACGCGCGTACGGGTGATTGATGAGGTGTACGAACACGGCATTACGGCGCAGGACATTATACCGCTGGTGATGGCTAGACCCTGGTGGCAGCATATCAATCTACGTAGCGCGGGCGTGATTGACATCGCAGGCACGGCAAAGCAGGCGAATAAATCCCAAGCCCAGATTTGGCGTGAGGAGGCCGGGGCCACCTTCCGCAATAAGTTTATCTATATCGAGGAAAGTATCAATGTGGTGAATGTGCGGCTAAAAGGCGTCGACCCCTTAGGTGTGCCCCTCCTCCAGTTCAGCCACCTGATGCGCCAGGACAAGGGCATGGACGGGCGGGCGATGGGCACGGTAGCGGAAATGGGGCTATATCGCTATCCGCCGTGGAGTGAGGGCAGCAACTCTACCAATAAGCCGATCGACGCCAACAACGACGGCTGTAAAGCGTTGGCGTATTGGTTATATGACAGATTCGGGCCAGTGGTGGAGCGCAAAAAAAAGAAAGTGCAAAAGATTAAGAGGGCTTATTGGCGATGATGATTACAGAGATAACCGAACTGCGCACCAGAATTGCACGGCTTGAACGGATTCTCGATCAGGTACTTGACAATCGCCGGGAAAATGCTATTAATGAAGTAGCAGTTATCGAGAAGGCAATGGGCAAGACACGCACCATCTCGACCCGGGATCAGCGCAAAGCCGAAGCATACGCGCTAAAGCGCCAGCCCTAACTTAATACTGTCTTACGTAGGCAATCCTATGGGGGGCAATGTACACCAAAGCGGTGTATGTTGCCCCTCTTTTTTATTACAAGATAACTATGAAACTTACCGAGCAGGACATTTTAGATCGCGTATCACGTACCGAGATGGAACGCAGCGGCTACGCCGAACGGGCGGTCGAGTGGGAGAAGGCTTGGCGCCTGAAACTATTTGAACGCACGCAGGCGGAGGCCATTGAGCAGGACAGCCAGGAACAGGTAACGCTGCCTGGACCGCGCAACGTCGTGAACTTGGCCCAGCGGCTTATCTCCACTACACCCAAGATTGATATTGCCAGCCCGGAAGTGTCCGCCGAAGCCGACAAAGAAGCGGAGCACTGCGAACAGTGGGTAACGGCCATGTTCCAGGCCGCCAACCGCCAGCAAAACCGCAATCTATTCAGCGATGCGACTTGGCAAAGCCTTGTGCGCGGCCGGGCATGTTTCGAAGTCAAGTGGGTGGGCGATATTTTGCCGGAACGGTTGAAGAAAACCCAGTTGCCGATCCTGATCAGAACCCTTGACCCGCTGAACGTAGGCGTCAAGCGGGGACCATTGTACACCTACTGGGCTTACCACAAGTGCCAAGAAGACCGGCTGAACGTGCAGGCCAGCTTCCCCAAACTGGATCTGTCTGACATCTTGCCCGGTGATGTGGAAGGTCCGATCCGCGCTGAGTCGCAGCTGGTGACGGTGATTGATTTCTGGTGGGCTGATCCCAAATCCGGGGACATTTGGAACGCGGTGCTGGTCAACAATCAATTTGCTAAAAAGTCCAAGAAAACAAATTACCCCTATATCCCGATTATCGAGATTTACGGTGAGTCAGCGCCGATCGAGGATGAGGAGTTCAGAGGCTACAGCATCTTAGACGGCATTATCGAGTTGTGGAAATACCAATGCCGCTTGGCTTCGCAGATGGGCACTGGGTTACTTTGGCATTTCTGGCCGGTGATTACGGTCAAGAGCGAGAGCGGCACAGAAGCAGGAGATCTCAAAGTCAAGCCGGGGGAAACGCACAACCTAGAGCCAGGGCAGGAACTGGGCACGTTGGCGATTAGTCCGAATGTGCCCATGGCGCAAGCGATGGACGGCCGCATTGATGCGGAGTTTCAGAACAGCACGTTCCCCGGCATTATGTACGGCAAAGCGCCGGGTGAGTTATCAGCCGGTTATGGGGTGAGCCTGTTGTCAGATGCCGCCAAGGGGCGCATCAAGTCAACACTGGAAAACCTGGAGTTTGGCTTTGCCCAGGTGGTTCGTATCGTGCTTGCACTGATCGCTGAATTTGCCGATAAAAAGGGCGTCGAGGTGTGGGGCATGGATGAGCGTAGCAACAAATCCTACCGGCTGATCATGACACCCAAACAGGCCGCTAATCACACTGAGGCGAATGTCAGCCTCAAGCCGATGGTACCAAGCGACTTGCAACAAATCCAGACGCTTGGCTTGCGCTTGGTCGAGGCGGGCATTATCAGTATCAGAACCTATCGCGATAAGTTTATGAATATCACGCTGCCGGGCGATGAGCAGGCGCGTGTCGAGCTTGAAATGGCGATGAAGTCAGAGGAGATGACGCCACTCATTGCACAAGCGGCGCTAGAGAAATACTTTGGGCCAGACTACAAGCAGCTGCTTGGCATTGAACCACCGCCACCGCCACCACCGCCACCCATGCAGGGTCCGCCACCGATGGACCCGGCAATGATGGGCGGAATGCCACCAGGTGGACCGCCACCGATGGGGCCACCGCCACCCGGCATGATGCCACCCGGCCAAGCGGGCGCAGCGATGACGGGGCCGATGGGTGGGGGGATTCCGCCAGAGATGCAAGGCCAAATGACGCCGGAGATGATGGGGATGCCCGCCGACATGGACCCGATTATGTTTGCCCAGATGATGGGGCGCCCCATGCCGCCAGCGGAGGAACTCAATAGGCTACAGGGGCTACCACAGGGGGGATAGATGAAAGCGCTAATCGTGTTCTGCCTGCTTTTCTTTCTACCCTACTCGCCTGTCTGGGCGGGTGAGGGCACAATCCCAGAGCCGGTGTTGCCGCTGAGTTTTCGAGACATTGCCTTTACGCCGGATAGTGTGCAGTTGGGCATTAATGACTACGGGCGAGGGATTGTGACGGCTGCCGTATGGCTGGAGAGCGACAGCGCCCTGTCTACTGTAACGTTTACGCATACGATTTACAGCACGTCTAATACATCTTGGCTTGTGGCGCCCATATCAGCGGGTGAATGGACATTACGCCAAGTCTACGCCAAGGATGAGGCGGGCAACGAATTGAACTTGTTTTTTGTCGGACCTACCGCTGAGGCAGAAGCACCCGAACCACAGCGCAAACTATACCTACCACAAGTGAGTAACTAAACATGGCAACACCATACGATTTTGCACAACGCGAGAGCAGCCAACCCGGCTATGGGGGCGGGGCGCAGGCACAACAGAACAACTACGCCATGCCGCAGACGGGCGGCTACAGGGGAATGGCATCTCAGGTATCGAACCCCTACGGCGTCAGTACGTCGATGGGGGGCGGGGCTAATCCAAGCACCCGTCAACTGGCCGGGAACGGGGCAGCCGGATCGGGCACGTTCTCCCTCTACGGCGGCAATCAGCAATATGCGATCCGTTCGGGCACGCCAGGCCAGGGTGGTAGCGCTGCACCTGTCACAACACAGCCAACGAATCCAGCACAGCATGGCACCAGTTCGCAACAGACCCAGCCCGGCCAGAATGGTTGGCAGGCGGGGCCAGGGGCGACGATGCCACAAATGCAGCCGGGGGGCAACGGGCAGACTTCGCCGAACTCTGATCCCTATGGCGCACCCTACATTGATTACATGAACGCCGATGGTAGCCCGCACATCAATTACCAATACTGGCAAAATGCCAGCGGGGGCGGCGGTGGGCAGCCGGGGCCAACAGGACCGAACGGGGGCAGCAATACCTACTGGCAAAATCCCACCGCAGGCCAACAGCCGGGGCGTGACCCGCGCTACCCCAACGACCGGGGGCCGATGCAGTATCCCCAGCAGGGTCAGGGCGGCGCACCAGGCGGGCAACAGGCGAACGGCCTACCCTTCACCTGGGAACAGTACAATCAAGCCCGCAACGACAACCCGCGCATTGCGCAGGAGTGGGCGCAGATGGCGCTGCCCTATCAGCAGTTGGGGCAGAATGCTTACCAGTACGACCGGGATTTTGCCGAACAGCAACGGCGCTACGATCAACAGTTCGGGCAAAGCCAAAGCCAGATGGGCTACGATCAGACGATGCAGACCCGCCAGCAGCACATGGCGGAACAGCAAGCGCAGATTGCACAACAGCAATGGAACCAGCAATTTGGCCAGACGCAAGCCAATGATCGCTTTAATCAAGACATGGCGGGACAGCAGTTCACCCGGGAGGGTCTACAGTGGAACCAGCAGTTCAACCAGGCAAACAGCCAGTTCGACCGCAACTTCGCCTTGCAGCAAATGGCGCAGAACCAGCAATACGGATTAGATACGCGTGGGATGGACTTGCAGTACATGCAAAATCAACAGCAGTACGGGCTTGGCCAACAACAAATGGGGCTGAATATCCGGGGCCAGGATTTGCAGGAACTCCAGAACCAGCAGCAGTACGGGCTGGATACCCGTGGTATGAATCTCCAGGAGTTGCAGAATACGCAGCGCTATGGATTAGACACGCGCAACATGAACTTGCAAGAGCTGCAGAATACCCAACAGTACGGGCTGAGTCAGAACGCCCAAGCGATGCAGGCCCAACAGATGGCGCACCAGATGGGCATTGACACTAGGGGCATGACGTTGCAAGAACTCCAGCACGCTACGCAGTCCGCTTTCCAGCAGCAGCAGTTAGGCCAGCAAGCAACGCTATCCCGTGAGCAGATGGCCAGCCAAGAAAAAATGGCTTTAGTAGCAGCGACAGGCCGACAACAGGCGCCGTCAGCGAAGTGGGTGCGTTCGTGGTAGGATTAGCACAACCGTGCTAAAAACTGGGCGCACACCCAAGCCCGTGCGATTACGTACGGGCTTGGGTGGTAGGTTATGACCTTTTTGTAAAAATAATGCAACCTGGGCCGTTCTGTGAGGTTCTGAGGTAAACAATGGCAATTAGCTCGCTAGAAGAGATATTAGAACAGCGACGACGACAACAGGCGACGGCGCAGCGCAACGCCCAGCGCACACAGACGCGGGGCAATCCCACGCGCACGAAAGACGACGAATACAAGCCACCGTCGCGCCCATCGTCTACCGCGCCCGCACGCGTGCAAAAAGATGATGTCTATGTGCCACCTAAGAAAGTGGTAGCAGCAGCTGCCCCAGCGCGCAAGCCGATCTATGAACCCGTGAAGTTTGTACCGGCTGGCAATAGCCAACGGACAAAAGACGACACAGCACAACCCCAGCGCTATGTGCCCGCGCCGTATCTGCCACCCGGCAAAGAGAAGGACGACAAAAGCAGCCCAGAGCGTCCGCGCTACATGCCGCAAATTAAGCCATTCGAGATTGCCCCCGCACAGGGGATGCAAGTAGGGCTGACAGGCGACAGACCCGACACAGGCGGGCCAGGGCTGTATCAATCAGATGTAGCGGGCGCACAGACAACGGGCTACGATGCCCGCACATGGCGCAACGAGCGCACCAAGGACGACGAGGCATTCCCGCAGCCAGCCCGACCAATGTTCGGGCCACAGGCAGCGGGCGGGAATAATCTTGCCTTTAATCCGGGCGTCTCGCCGGGGGTGAGTTTCTTAGCCAACAATGTAGATAAGTGGGGCAATGCGGCGGCGGGCGTGGTGGGTGATGCTGGCCAGGCTGTAACGGACAAACTCGACCAGTTTGGGGCGTGGGGTGCCAATGCCACAGGTCAGGGTGATCCCTGGACGGCACTACAGAATACGCCGGGCGGGGAGTATGCGCGCCTACGCGACCAGGAGCGGCGGGCCGATGATAAAAACGCCTGGGATCGGGGCTGGAGCAACGTTGCCAGCTTCGTTGATCAAACCATGTACGTCCCCGGCAAGGCGTTAGAAACCACACCGATCCCTGGGCTGGGCGTGAGCGCTGGCCAGGTGGGCAGCGCCGCGGGCGAAGCGCTTAACAAACAGATTAACCCCTTCCATCCAGGGCGAGATTTGCCGAATCAAACCGGCGCGCAGGAATGGGCGCAGCGTAATCTAGGGGAGACTGGCGCAACGCTTGTTAGTCCCTGGACCGGCTTGGTAGATGCTAGCAAGGAATTGTATCAGCGTGTCACGGGTGATAATCCGTTGGTGCCAGAGCAGAACGCCACCCAGAAATGGGTAGACGAAAACATGAATGTGATTACGGCCCAGTTTCTAAAGCCGTTCACCGGCATGTTTGATATTGCTAAAACGAATTTACAACAGAGTCAACAAGTGCGCGCCAACTACGATGCACTAACGCCGGAGCAGCAGCAGCAGGCCAACATTGCAGGCGTCAACATTATCAGCGGACCCGACCGCTGGCAAAAGAGCATTGACGCACTCCTCAATAAAGATACCACCGTTCAGGACTTGGAGAACAAGGCCCGTGAGGCGATGGCGGCGGGCGATGCGCAGGCCGCGGCGGCCTACGGCGCGCAGGCGTACAAGTTGCAGAACACCAGTGCGACAGATTTGGTAGACGAGCAGTCTAACCCGTGGGCAGAAATCATGGGCGGGATTGTGCTAGACCCGACCAACGTTTTGCCCTTTGGCGTAATCGGCGATGCGTGGAAAGCGTACAAGTTAAAGAAAACCTTTGACATTGCCGAGGAAGTAGGGATTAACCGACTAACGGGCGCGCTCGAGAAGGCCGCAGCAATGACAGGCGGGGACACGTTAGACCTTCGATCTATGTGGCAGCGTATCAACCCACTAGCCGCACGCACCGCCGACACCGAAGCCCATATATCAGGCGATGTTTTATTCTCTACCGTCAGCCAGCTATTTGGTAACGTGACAACCAAGACCGACGCCCAAAACATTATTACATCTCTGATCAAAGACCCTGCGCAACTTGTGCGCGGTCTAATGGGGATGACCAGCCCCAACGCTTCCGCCGCTAGTGTAGACGGAGTTTACAAGGTAGGGGCAGGCGTCATAGCAAATCAAAATGTGATCGACCGCTACCCAATTCTACAGGCCGCAGCGCAGCAACTGCAGAACGCGCGTGCTTTGGCGGGGGAGGGCGCTTTTAATCCTGTCGACTTCATGAGCGAAGCTGACAATATTATTTATGCAGCAGCCCGTAAAATGTTCGGACTAGATTCATTAGATGAGCTTGTGCCCAATACCGTTCCACGCCTAAAACGGCTAGAGGATGGTACAGGCGTCATCCAGTATGTAGACGAGAAAACAAAGGAGGTAATCAAGACCAGTACCCCTGAAGTTTTTGCCAATGCCCAAGCCACCTACAAAACATTGATGAAGGCGATCAATACAGCAGGCGGCGGCGAAGGTGCAGCCTATCGGGCTTTGCGCACACCTGACCGACTACAGCGGGCGATTATGTCTGATATGTATCTAGCTTTACGCCCAGCGCACTGGATCAGAAATGCAGCCAGCGCCACAGCTACGCTAATTTCAGATAAGCTCTACAGCATTGTACCCTTAGAGCAGCGAGAAAATTTTTGGGCAGTAAAACATGGCGGAATATTTCCAGAGGCTGGGCTATTTGGCGCAATCGAGAATACAACGAGAGGGATCGCCAACCAAGCAACAGACGTAGCAGGCGATCAGAACTGGACGCGCTCTTTTTGGCCAAAGAACAATCCTTATGCTGCCTTGGTGGAAGCGGGCAACAAGTTTTGGTCAGGCTTTACAAATATCGGCGGGATCCCCATCGGCGAGAACGCTTTCCGCCTGACAGCGTTCGATACCGCTGGGCAACGGGTATTTCGCAAGGGCTGGCAGGATGCCGTCAAGAACACCTATGCGCCCGTGTTGGAACAACTAGGCTTAGATCAGGGCATTGTAGGGCGGGTGCTGAATGCCGTCACCGATGCAGGCATTGTCGGCGATAAGGCAGGCGTAGCCCAAGCGGCCAGAAATATTCTCAGCAAAAACACGTTGCCTTTTAATCTCAGGGATCTGGATATTCCCGACGAGTTGGTCAGCCTCGAAGCGTGGAAGAAACTAAACTCCTACATTGCCGATGCTTTGCCTACACAGGTAGACGAAGTAGCCGACGCGGTTCGCATGACCTTTAACGATGAATTGCAACGCTATGGGCGTATCCTCAACGCAGCCCCACCGCAGCCCGGCGTCTATGCCTGGACAAATGTAGAGGCGGCGCAGGATGGCGCAGACATCATCGACAATCTGATGGAGGCAGCGAAGCGGGCAGGCATTGACCCGGCACAGGCACAGCAGCGGGCACAGCAGCTGGTGGGCGGGCTGAACCAGGCGACGGGTCAAGCCTGGGAAACATTCAGACAAGAGTTGGCGCAGGCCAACAGCCCCGGCGCGCTGAATCTCGCCATGGACACCTGGGCGCAATACTATGATCTGAAACGGGCGGCACGGGCCGAAGTGGACGGCTTTAGTAAGCAAGCGATTGCCGCAAACTCTAGCCAGGCGTGGGCGCAGAAGTGGCAGGAAACACAGCGCATTTGGCAGGAGTTTGGCCAGAAAAGCCAGGAGTTATTTGATAGTGGGCGCAACGGCTTGCTGACGCTCGGCCAGGGCGGCGATGTGCCCAAACAATATGACTGGTTCGACGTGATTAAGCGCTATGTCGATTACGATGAGCAGGCGATTAGCGCAGCACGCACCGCAGGCCAGGGCGTGGGGGGCATGGCTGATAACGCCTTTGGCCAGGCCATTGAGGCGAATCGGCAATATCTGGACGGCAGTGTAGCGGAAGTGTTTGACGCCTTTCGGCGCAGCCCAACGATGGAGAGTTTCGATCTCCTCGTCAATGCGCAGCGCAAGATAGATCAGCTGGGCGCGCAGGCGGCTACTTACTTGGCTGAGAAGCGCGGCGAGATGCTGCCCAAGCGGGCCAAAGAGTATTACAAACTACGCAACAATGTCTGGGCCCAGTTTTTTGATAATGCCGTGGTGCATAACAACGCGACGCAACGCCTGATCGTGGCCGATGGCGTAGCACAGCAGGCGGCGAGTAAACTGCGATGGACGGATGAATTTGCGGGCGGTGAGTTTAAGCTAATCGGGAAAAATGCTGACGGCACTTGGCAGGCGATGCGGCTAGATGATCAGACCCTGCACAACTTTTCTGCCGGAAGCGGTAATAGTGCATTGCCGGAAGTGCCCAAAGAGATCCTGAATGACTTCTATCGCGTGACGAATGACACCGAAAAGATTGTCGATGATGTGATCGCCGACATCAAGTCCAGCGCAGCCCCGGCACCGGCTACCGTTGCCCCAGTGGCGGCACCTGTACAGAAAGCGGGTGAGCCTGTTGTAAAAGCGGCTCAACCTGCTTCTGCGGTGACACTGAATGATCTGCGCGCGCTTGCCAAAGAATCGGGCATTGCTACCAGCCAGGCCGATGGACGCCCGCTGAATCAGTGGCTGGTGAATGCGATCAACAAAGAGCGCGCAGCCGAGGGGCTACCCAAGATTACCTTTAACGAGTTGCGCAACAACCCTGCATTGCGGGCCGAAGCGGCGCAAAATCTCATGGCGATAGGCACCAAACCCGCCGTCGTGGGTGATGTAGCCAAGGGCAAGGTAGACGGCATTGCCGACGAGTTCGGCATGGTGATGTATGAAAGCACGATGCCGCTCATTGATACAGATGCGATTGATGCCGCCTACCGTGCGCAGAATCCCTACAATATCAATCTGGACTGGTCGAAGAAAACCGGCTGGGACCCGTTCGGACTTAGCAAAGACGACAGCGATTTATACAAGTTGATCGGGGATACCGTCAAGAAGAAAAACCCGAACAAAGCGCCGGAAATGGCCGATGTGGCGCAGCACATGGCCGACCAGTTGAAGCGAGCCGAGCGCCAAATTATTGACCGCTTGCCAGAAATACTCCAGGGGACGCCCAACAACCTGACCCCGGCGCAACGCTTACAAGCAGTAGACGCCCTTAACCAGTTGCTGCCCCAGTTTGATAACGTGTTGGCGCAGTCTACCCAAGCGGGCAAAGACGCCATGAACTTTGCTATGCTGAACTTTAGGGACCGACGCAACATTGATACAGCCTTGGCCATGGTGACGCCCTTCCATTATTTCTGGAGCCGGTCAGCAATGAACTGGGGCAAGCGGGTGTTACAGAAACCTGCCCTCCTCAATATGTGGTACGAATCGGAGCGGGCGATAGGACTAGAAAATAATCAGCAGAACCTACCGCAACGCCTCCAGGGCACGCTGCCTAATCCGCTGAACCAGTTTGGGATCGGTAACGAACGCATGGGTAACCCGGTCAACTGGATTTTGCCCTTCGCCAGCTACATGGGCAATGAGTTCAGCAACCCCGACGAGGCACAAGGCGAGTTTGAGCGCATGTACCTGATGTGGAAGAAGTGGACGCCGGGGCTATTGCCAGCGCTACAGTATGCCGCTGACACGGCGCTTGATAAAACTAATCCGCAGGCAGACGGGCGACAGCGCACAGATAGCTATCAAGTAGGCGACTATGTGCCATTGTACAGAATGGCGGGCTATATGAAGCAGTTGCTAACGGGCGAGAATCTACCGCAAGCCGGGGATGAATGGGACGAAGATCGCAAGCGCCGAGCTTTAGCAGAAGGGGCCACCAACGGGGCAGATGATATTACATCCATGTACGCCCAACAGATCAGCAAGAACGCAGAGACAGGCCAGCCACTAGAAACCAAAGTGCCACCCGAAATGTACGACGCAGCCTATAAGCTGTACATCGAATCAGGCAAAGCAGCAGGCGGCGACCGATTAGAGAGCCTAGCCACTGGCTACATGACCGGCAATCCAACGTACAACTACAACCCAGCCGAGCAACAGGCGGCGGCGACCAAGGAAGCCTACAACACGTCTGGCTATGACCGCTGGACCAATCCATTTGGCAGCAAGGAAGCGAAAAATGCTATTCTGGAAGACAACCCTGATCTCCCAGTCCACTGGTCCAGATACGACGAGGCGCCAGGGGTGACGGCGCAGTACAGCGAAGCGGGCGCGCTAGGCGATACCCTATGGGACGCAGGCAATCAAGCCGTAGACGCATTATTGAAGAGTAGCCCCGACGCCAAGAAAGCCGACATCTACGAGGCCCGGCGCCAGGCAGTTTTAGCGCAAGCGGGGCAGACGGTTGGGGCTGATGCGATGGCTGGATTTATCAAGGCCAATCCCGAAGCAACCCCGGCTGAAATCGTCGCTTTCGTCAAGGAACAGAAATTCCCAGACGCTGGTCAAAAAACATTCCCTGACAATCTTGATCCGTACAAGGGCATGAATCCAGAAGAAAAGCGCCAGGCGCAACTGGAGAAGTTCAGCCGGGAAGCAAAGCCCGACAGTGTGCGCCCGGAGTATCCCGGCGACGATGCCACCAAGGAAGAGAAAGCCGCCTACTACAAAGCGTTGGACGAGTTCAACAACAGCAAGCGCCAAAACGCTGTAGACCGGATGACGACGCTTTCCGGTGATGCGGAACGGGGAAGGCTGGAGATTGACGCTACAACCGCTGGGGAAGCCTACGACACCTACCAGCAGCGCAACATGACCGAAGCCGAAGCAGCCCGAGTAACCGAGATCGGCCAACAGAGCGCACAAGCAACCAGCTACGCCGACAACTGGACCGAATATAAAGCCCTTGGCGATGACAACAAAGCCAAGCGCCAATACATGCTGGATAATCCGGAGTTTGCCGACTACTACGGCGAGAAGTATGACAATCGCTGGTGGGAGGAATCGGGGCCAGGCACCAGCGGCGGGCAGTGGGGCGATGAGTGGGACGCCTACAAAGCGCTGGGCAATAGCGCCGAGAAAGCCCAGTACATGCGCGACAACCCCGAATTTGCCGCCATGTACAAGGATAAGTATGGGTCTGCCTGGTGGGAGAATTACAAGGGCGGGCGCGGCGGCGGCGGTGGGGGTGGTAGCGGCGACTTTAAGGCCGCAGGCGCCAACGTGGCGAATGAGTTTGGCACAGAGGGATCAGCCACTTGGACGGAGTATTACGCGCTGGATGATGACGCCCGCGCAGCCTACAAAGCCGCTCACCCAGAGATACGTGCTTACACCATGGCGGGCTACAATCCAGAGGAGTATGCCCAAGCCAAAGAGTTATTTGGCGATGAAGCCTGGACGGAGTGGGCCAACATTCCCGCCTATGCCGATACGCCAGAAGCCAAAGCGGCACGCGCCGCCTACCTGGAAGAACACCCGCAGGCCAAATTACTAAGCGCATGGCTGAATGGCAGACCCGGCAACTTTGACGAGTCGCAAGCTGGTGATGACTTCGCCTATAACTTTGGTGAGGACTTCGCACAAGCGCAGGAAATGTTTGGGGAAGATATTTGGTCGGTATGGGCGGGCTATTCGTCAGCATGGGACAAGGCGACTAAGCGGGCCTATCACAATCAATACCCCAAACTTGGCGAGATGATGGATTGGTGGTACGGCAATGAAGGCGGCGGCACTGGCCAAGCCAGAGGCGGCTACCAGTCCCGATCCTACGGCGGCGGTGGCGGTGGTGGTGGGTATTCTGGCTGGGGTGGGGGTGATGATGGGTACTCTCCTCCGGTGGATCTCAATATGCCATACATCCAGAATGAGGGGTTGAGCCGGGAGTTACAGGTGGAAGCGCCCCGCGTGCAGGGCAGTCGACGCAACTTTTCGCCCGACTGGTGGCTGAAAGCGGGTGACCGCGTCGGGCCAGAAAAGATGCAGCGATGGCGCCCGCAAAAACAACCCTATTGACATTCGCTGTCAATTTGATATGCTGAATGTCAGTTTAACGTAATACTGTCAAACGTAGGCAATCCTATGGGGGGCAATTCTTTCGCTAGCTAGCGGGAGAGTTGCCCCCCTTTTTTTGTACCAATTTCTAAGGAGAAAACGCAACACATGGCCGACGAAACCAACATCACTGGCACCGCGCAGTTAGACCCTGCCACGGCCCAGGATGGACAAGTTCAACCGCCAGCCCAAGCCGCAGTAGCAGCCCCGGCATCCACAGCGCAGACGAAGCCTGCCCCGGACGTGGAAAAAGAGTTGCAGAAGTTGCGCAGCGAACAAGGCCGCATTGCCGCCCAAGCCCGCCGCGCAGAAGAGTCCGCAGCCCAGTTGCGCCAACAAAACCGCACGCTACAAATGCGGGATATGTCGGACGTCGAACGGCTGCAATTTGAACGAGATGAGGCCTACCAGTTCGCCAACGCAACCCAGCAGCAGCTGGCTGATCAGGAACGGGAACGGGCACGCCAAGAGGATCTACAGCGCATCGCCAGTTTGACCGGCGCACCGCTGGAAAGCCTGCAAGACGCGCAAAGCCCGCACGACGCCTGGGAACGGGCGGTCAATCATCTCAAGGCAACGACACCAGCCGCACAGGCGCAGCAACAGGAGCGCACAGAGGCCAACGCTGTCTACTTAGGCGGCGGGGCACCCTCAACGCCCAACAGCCGCCATGAGCAGGCACTACGACAGGCTGTAGCTAACGGCGATCCAATCGCCTACGTTCGGCTACTCAGAGAAGGAAAAAAGGCAACGTAAATGGCAACCGGAACACGAACAACGCTTACTGATACGCTGAACCAAAAGCGTGGTATCAGTGATGCGATTTTTATGATTGACTGGCAGAAAGCGCCACTGCTGAACATCTTTGGCATGAATGCGCTAAAGAAATTCAAATTGGCCAACTGGCCAGGCATGAAAGCAGAGTTGTTAGAGGACACCATGTCCCCCTACACAACGACGCTCAACGGCAACCACGACAACAGCACGACCACGATTGCGGTAGCCTCGACCACCGGCGCGCAGTTTCGGCAGGGTGACATTATCCTGATCGACACTGAGAAGATGCTAGTCGTCAGTGTGTCGTCTGACAATCTGACCGTGGCCACCCGTCCCTACGGGTCCACATCAGCGGCGGCGCACACCAGCGGGGCGACGATTACGATCACTACGCGCGCCATGCCGGAAGCAAGCGACTTTGTGACCGGGCACACGACCACCCTCACCGGACCCTACAACTATCCGCAGATTATCAGCGAGGCAGTCAAGGTCAGCAAGACCGAGTTAGAGATCCTCAAGTACGGCATTGCTGACACGATGGATTACCACGTCGCCAAACTATTTGCGGACGGCGGCAACGCGGGCAAACTAGCCCAGTTCCTCCAGCGCACATTCTATTGGGGCGAGAAGGTCCAGCGTTCCACCGGCAACGCCTACGGTTCGATGGGCGGCTTTAAGACGTTTGTCACCACCAACGTAACCGCGTTGGCGGGGGCAAGCTTGCAAAAGTCGGACATCCATACCAAAGTGCGCCAAATTCGTGATGCGGGCGGCGATGTCAGCCATGTGGTCACCAACTCGTGGGGCATTGAAAAAGTGAATACCATGTACGAGGGCACTGTCCGCACCACGCAAGACACCAAGCGCGGCGGATCGGCGATTACGATGGTCAAGACCCCGCACGGTGAATTCGAGTTGGTGTATGACTGGATGTGTCCAGGTGGGGAGATGTATTTTTGCAACCAAGACAAAATAGGTTGGTTCCCCTTGCGCGAATTTGACACCACGGAAATCAAGGAACAGGGCGATTACCACGTACAAGACGTGGTAGGGGAATACTGTTTCTTGGTTGCCAACGAAAAATCGCACGGTCTGATCTCAGGGTTTAGCACCACTAGCTAAGGAGGCGGCAATGATTACCAATCGACCTGACGCCTTTGAATCTGGGCTAGATGGGGCTGCACCGTGGGAGTGGTTCGGCAAAGGTTCTATCGACGGCGCCCGCGGGCCGTGGTCAGAGGCACCCGTAGGCAGTCACTACGTGGAAAAAACTGCCACCCAACAGAAGCGGCACCGCCGAGTTAAGACCAACACCTCGACGCTGGGCAACCGCACGGACGACTGGGCGCAGATGCTCCAGTGTCTGAGTGTCACCGTGACCCGCGCCATGTTCACCGACGGCGGGTCAACCGTGGGCACGTATGTCCTGACCGAGACATTGCCGGTGGGCGCCTTCGCCCTCCAGGCTGTGCTGGTCAATGTGACGGGCTTCACGGGTGACACAAGCGCCGTGATTACGGTAGGGGATGGGACGGACGCTGACCGTTACAACACAGGCACGCCCAGCATCTTCACCACCGCCAACGCCATTGATCTGGGCGTGCCCAGTGGCACGAAGATTCACGCGGCGGCGGCTACAATCACGATGACTGTCACCAGCGCCGCCGACTTCACCAACGTGTCGGCTGGGCAGGCAACACTGCGGATTTACTACTTGAACTAAGGGGGCAACATGCTTGTGCCAGGCGGGGATTTTGCCAAAAAAGTATTACAAGGAACCGTTGCGGCAGACGGAACCGTAACCGGCGTATCTGCTACAGGCAATGGAACGGTAGTATACCCAACGTCGATAAGCGACGGGGCTTACACCTGCCTAACGCTACAGGTGAAGGGTATTACTACCGCTACGATCACCTGGGAAGCTACGATTGACGGGACTAACTGGGTTGCAATCGAAGCGACCAACCTGGCCAGCAGCGCTACACCTGCGACCACGGCCACAGCAGACGGGATCTACCGTGTTGTTGTAGCCGGGCTGATGCAGTTCCGGGCGCGTATCTCAGCATGGACGACAGGCGCAACCACAGTAACTGGAGTAATGACAGCCTAATGAGATTTGTCGCGCGTCGCGCTAGCCGTCTGATCCATCATTTTCTCAGTGGTGGATCAGACGCTATACAAACTATTATCGATTTCGATCTATCTTCTGATGTTGGCGACGTGGCAGCGCAGGCAATTGCGCTGTTTCTGCAAACCCGCGGCGAGTTGAATATTCGTGGCTACGTTGTAGACGTGACCAACAACTACACTCCCGGCGCGATTGATGCTATCAATACGTGGTACGGCTATCCAGATATACCGATTGGCGCAAACAAGGGCAGTGCGTTTGATCCAGATGGACCGGGTAGTTTTGCATCCTACTTGGCGCAAAACTATACCAATGATGTTCTGACAGCGGCGGGCGCAGCGGAGGGCATCGCTCAATTTAGACAGTTGCTCGCCGCCGCCGCTGATAACAGCATAGTGATGCTGGGTCTTGGACCGCTCAATATGCTATCGCTGCTGCTGGCGTCAACGGCAGATGGCTACAGCGGTCTGAGTGGTTCCAGCTTGGTGGCAGCTAAAGTTTCCAAATTAATCGTGATGGGTGGAGACTGGCCGAACAGCGGTAGTCCCGAGTGGAATTTTGCGCAGGCTGCCGCCGCTGCCAGTGATGTAATTGCCAACTGGCCGACACCGATCTACCTGTTTGGCTTTACGCCGGGGAACACCGTAGCGATTGGCAATGGTATCACTAGCAATACATCCGCATCGAGTCCCGTGCGCAAAGCGCACGAACTCGCCAACGTCAATACCAATGGTCGTGCGGCCTGGGACACGTTTCCCGTACTCTATGCAGCGAAGGGTTTGGCCGATGATGATTATACCTATTTTGCCGTCACCCGCGGAACGGCAGCCGTAAACAGTAGCACGGGTGCAAACACCTGGACTGACGACGCAGGCGGCAATCACTACTATCTACGCAAACAGTTAACCGATTACGAGTATAAGACGATTTTTAATAAATGGCTGTTTTGGGACCCCGGCGAAGCAACGCCCAGCGTGGCGGCAAAAATCGTATACGACGATTTTACGGACACCAATGGCACGTCACTTGATGCGCACGTCATAGCACCGACCAACAATCCTAGTGCAACCTGGACTGAGGCAGTCGGCAACTGGTCTATCAGCAGCAATAATGCTGACGTGGCAGCATCGGCAGGTGGTGAAAATCTAGCATATTTCGAGGCAGGTAGCGCCGATGTAATCATTGAGTGCCAATTTACATTTCCAGCTTCCGGCATAATCAATACGGGAATGCTAGCCAACTATCAGGACGCTACAAACTATTGGCTCGTCTCGTTATATCGCTCTGGCGCAACAAACTCGATTGAATTATACCGGCGAGTATCAGGTACATATACCAAAGTAGCCGAGAAAACAAGCGCAGGCATTACCTACGGTGCCACAATGACGCTGCGCGCATCGTTCGTTGGTGATAATGTCCAAGTGCTTTTTAAGGAAAATGGAAACAGTATTAACTACACGGTTGGCTCTCGTCCTCTGAAAACTGCCACAAAATGCGGTATTCGCATCAGTCGGAAAACGCCGAGCGATGGTGGGACTGATGCGGGCACGGTGATTAACTATCTGCGTGTGGGGGCAGTAGTGTAATTTCTCGCACCGACAATCT
>JACCDG010414753.1_pt1 | contig 41656 bp, 40 predicted proteins | sample 7442471 | NCBI WGS metagenome assembly JACCDG01 (sample SAMN15323444, study PRJNA562643) | freshwater metagenome | isolation source: river surface water | place: USA:Blue River Watershed | collected 2017-08-17
GCTACAAAGCCTCCGTCCTCAAAGCCGCCGTCGAAGGCCGCCTCGTCGAAACCGAAGCCAGCATCGCCCAACGCGAAGGCCGCAGCTACGAAACAGGCGAACAGCTTTTGCAGCGGATTCTTGAAGATCGAAAAGCACTAGCCAAGGTCAAGCGTGTTGCAGTGAATCAGCCCGATCCAGACGGCTTGCCAGATTGTCCCGAAGGCTGGGTATGGACAACGTGCGATGCCGCAATCAATAGCATTGATGCTGGGGCAAGTTTTAAATGCGAGGAACGCCCTCCGCTGTCGGGTGAGGTTGGTGTCTTGAAAGTGAGTGCCTTGACATGGGGAACTTACGACGAGAACGAAAGCAAGACCTGCAAAGACGAAGGGCGCATAGAAGAAGAATATCTGGTCCGTGACGGTGACTTTCTTTTTTCCAGAGCCAACACCATTGAGCTGGTCGGGGCATGTGTGATTGTTGGAAAAACCACCAAGCAATTGATGCTTAGCGACAAGACACTGCGCTTAAAGTTGGACAAAAGGGTATTGCCTGATTGGCTGCTAATTTGCATGCGGTGTCAGTTTGGCCGCGACGAGATTAAGCGTTTGGCAACGGGTAACCAAGAGTCGATGCGGAACATTGGGCAGGAGAGGATTCGTCAGATTCGTATGCCTTTACCGTCAATCGCAGAGCAAAAACGTATCGTTGCTGAAGTCGACCGTCACTTGTCTATCGTCCGTGGAGTTGAGGCTGAAGTTGATGTCAACATCCAACGTGCTCAGGCATTGAGGCAGGCCGCTCTTGCAAAGTCCTTTGCCTCAGGGCAATAAGGTTCAGTGGAGTATCTATGCGCTTCTTACTAGATACCAATGTTCTGATTCCACTTGAAGATTCGCAGTTGCCCTTGGCGCCAAGTCTCGCATCGTTTGTCCGCTTGGCTCATTCGCATGGACATCCACTGCTTTATCACCCCGCTTCAGAGGACGATATTCGTGAAGATAAAAACATTGATCGACGCAATCAGACGCTGCAGCGTTTAGAGCAATATGAGCGTCTTGATGCGCGTCCCGAATGTCCTTGGAATGCTGAAGGAATGCGCGTTAACGATTCTCGTGACAACGAAATTCTTTATGCGTTGTCATTGAACGCCGCCAATGGTTTAGTCACCGAGGATCGAGGGATACACGACAAAGCCAAAGCCCGTGGCATCGCCAATAGGGTCTACACAATTCAGACGGCCAATGACCTGCTGCGACGACTACACCGCGAGGTTGTTTTATCGCTTCCTAATGTCGTTGAAGTGCCCCTGTATAGCCTGACACCTCAGCTTGGCTCTAAGTTTTTTGACAGTCTTCGTGATGCCTACCCATTTGACGAATGGTTTGCAAAAAAGGCGCAGGCAGGTGTGCGTGCTTGGATATCTAACGATGAGGCAGGTAAGGTCGGAGCGATCTGCATCTACGATCGACAAACCCGTGAGCGAATTACTGATGATCTGGTGTTGCCTGGGGACGCGTTAAAACTGTCAACGTTCAAGGTGGGTGATACACATCGAGGTCGCAAGATTGGCGAACTTTTCTTGAAGGCAGCATTCCGATATGCCTCGGAACACGGTCTTGAGCACATTTTTGTGCATGGTGATATGGATAAGCACCACTTTCTTTTCGATCTTTTGGTCGACTTCGGGTTTGAATATGTTGGCTCGCATCCTGGTAGTAATGGTCGTGATGCGGTTTACTTGAAACAACATCCGGTGCTTCCGCCTGAGCCCACCGCACCACATTTGGAATACCACCGCAAATACTTTCCACATTTTTGCTCGGGGCCTGAGGTCGCCAAGTTCGTGGTACCGATTCGCCCTGAGTTCCACCGCATTTTGTTTCCTGACTATCAATCAATAGCCGATCAACAGGAGGATATGTTTCCTGTCGAAAACTATGCGGGGAACGCGATCAAGATGGCGTATTTGTCGCATGCGCAGACTAAAAGTATTGATCCGGGCAGTGTTCTTCTTTTCTATCGCTCTGGCGATGACCAGGCTCTCACAAGCATTGGGGTTGTTGAAAGCTATGAGCAATTAAGTGATCCGGACGCGATAATTGAGAAAGTAAAGCGGCGAACTGTTTACACATTGGCTGATATTCAGAAGATGGCTGCAAAGCCTACACGCGTACTACTTTTTCGCTTTGTTCGGCATCTCAGTCGAGCGATACCTTTTTCTGAATTGACACATCATCGCGTCCTCAACGGGCATCCTCAGAGTCTTACCTCCATTTCACATGACGCGTTTCAGTCAGCTCTTGCAATCGGCGGCTAACCCAGTCCTTATCTCCGTACATCCTTTCTATGCTGCAGAAATCGCTGCTGGCCGGAAGCAGGTCGAATTTCGACGTCGATGGTCAAACCAACCCACGGATGTGCTTGTGGTGTATGCAACTTCACCGGTCAAAGCCATCGTGGCAGTTGTGGAGGTTGCCGAAGTCCGACGTACAAGCTGTAGCCAACTTTGGGAGATTGGTAAATCGTTTGGTGGTGCTATTACACGGGCACGGTTGCGCGAATACATGCATGGCCTTGATCAGGGGGTCGCGCTTTTGTTGGGGCGACTTGTTTTGCCTAAGAGGTCAATCAGCCCGCAGGAGGTTTTCGGTAGCAACTTTGTTCCCCCGCAGTCTTATCGGTACTTGCGGGCGGAAGAGGTCGATTCATTGATGGAAATCTTTGGGAGTCAAAAGTGATGATTTTTTTGGGAGGCGTACACGGCGTTGGTAAGACGTCGATGTGCGATCAAATTTCCGAGAAATTTGGGCTTAAAGTTGTAAGTGCCAGCGCCATCATTCGCGCTGAGCGTGCACAACCATCATCAGACTCAAGAACGGCAGTAATGAATGTTGGCGGTAATCAAGAGCTGCTCGTTCGTGGTGTGCAGCGACTTGTCAAGAATGAACCCGGAAACTACCTGTTGGACGGTCATTTCGCCTTGCGAACTCTCGGCGGAAATATCGAGGAAGTTGGTGCTGATGTTTTCCACTCTATAGGCGTAAAGGGTCTTATTTGCTTGGTTGATGAGCCTTCAGCGATTGCGCAGCGATTGGCTGAACGAGATGGTGTAAGCCAAGATCTTGATGCAATCTCACAACTCCAGGTCGCCGAACTTAGTTCAGCAAACTTGGTTTCACGAACTTTGGGTATTCATCTGAATGTTATTCGAGCCTTTGATGAACGTGCATTTGGAGAATCCGTGAGAGCTTTGTTGGAGATCTGAAAATCCAATGACTACCCCTTTCTCCCTCCGCATCTTCGTCGCCGACGGCGACCCCGATGGCTTGCGCATCGTCGAGCGGTCCAACTGGGTGGGCCGTGCGCTGGTGTTTCCGCGTGCGGCCTGGGCGCAGCCCAGCGTGGCCACCCGGCCCGAGCTGCTGCAAACGGGCGTGTACCTGCTGCTGGGCCCGCGTGAAGACGGCGAGGGTGACCGGCTCTACATTGGCGAGGGCGATCCGATCAAGCCGCGCCTGGCCGCACACCACAGTGGCAATGCCCAAAAAGACTTCTGGACGCGGGCGATCTGTTTTGTCTCCATGGGGCAGGTGGGTATGGCGCGAGGCCGACCGCGCCGACATGCAGGTGTTTTTGCAGCACATGCTGGGCATGCTGCCGGTGCTGGGCGTGCACGCCTTCGAGCAGCCTCCCCAGGCCCCCGCCGCCAGCGCGCCCGAGCTGACCTGCAAGGGCAAAGGCCTGCTGGCGCGGGGCTACGAGTCCACGCAGGGCTTTGTGGTCAAGGCGGGGTCGCAGGCCATGGCCGATTTGGCCCCGTCACTGCTCAACCATTTCGCAGGCACTGTGGCCAAACGGCAGGAGCTGATTGACCTGGGTGTGTTGGCGCAGCAGGGCAGCGCCTATGTGTTCACTCAGGACTACGCCTTCAGCTCGCCTAGCCTGGCGTCCAGCGTGGTGCTGGGGCGCAGCTCCAATGGGCGCATGGATTGGAAGGATGCGCAGGGGCGGGCGCTGAAGGTGTTGCAGGCGGATGCATGACGTGGACGTTGGCATGTTCATGTTATTTCAGTTAAAGTAATGAATCCTTACTTTCGGATGATTACCATGCTTGCCAAAATCACCGCTAAAAACCAGCTCACCCTGCCCAAGAGCCTGACGCAGGCCGTGGGTGCGACCGAATACTTTGATGTGGAGGCCCGTGACGGGCAGCTCATCTTGACGCCAGTGCGCATTCAGCGTGGCGATGCGGTTCGCGCCAAATTGGCCGAGTTGGATCTGACACAAGACGACATGGCTGCAGCGGTGGCATGGGCCAGAGCGCCTTCGCTTGCCTCTGCCATGGTCAACGAGCCTGCTGCGGCTTATGACGTGACGCCCACCAAGCCCAAGAAGCCGGCTGCCAAAAAGGCCAAGCCCACAGCATGACCGCCTCTGTTCGCGTGGTGCTGGACACCAATGTGGTCTTGTCGGCGTTGGTGTTTCGTGGCGGCGCAGCCGGGCTGGTGCGCCAGGCCTGGGAGCGCGGGCTGGTGTTGCCACTGGCCAGCACAGCCACGGTGCAAGAGCTGGTGCGTGTGTTGGCTTACCCCAAGTTCCGTTTGTCCAAAGCGGAACAAGACGAGTTGCTGGCCGACTATTTGCCGTATGCCGAAACGGTGCGCATACCCCAGCCGCCACCCACGGTGCCTGATTGCCGCGATGTGCTGGATTTGCCGTTCATGCACCTGGCGGTAGCTGGCAAAGCGCAGGTGCTGGTGTCTGGCGACCGCGATTTGCTGGCCATTGCCGCCGAGTTTGAGCGGGCCAGTTCGTGCCCGATCATGGCCTTGGATGTTTTTTGCAAAACCTATTGTGCTGATTAATTGATGAACACCACCACCCACACCCTCGTCCAGAAGCTCTGGAACTATTGCAGCGTGCTGCGCGACGATGGCATGAGCTATGGCGACTATGTGGAGCAGCTCACTTATTTGCTGTTCCTCAAGATGGCCGACGAGCGCAGCCAGCCGCCTTACAACCAAACCAGCATCGTGCCCGCTGCTTACTCCTGGCCCACGCTGCTGGGGCGCGATGGCGACGATTTATTTGACCATTACCGCCACGCGCTTGAAAAGCTGGGCCAAGAAAAGGGCACGCTGGGCCTGATCTTTGCCGAGGCGCAAAACAAGTTTCAAGACCCGGCCAAGCTGCGCCGCGTGATTGTGGATTTGATCGACGCCGAGACCTGGACGGTGCTGGGCGCCGACGTGAAGGGCGATGCCTACGAGGGCCTGCTAGAGAAGAACGCGCAAGACACCAAGAGCGGGGCAGGGCAATATTTCACGCCGCGTGCGCTGATTGCGGCCATGGTGGAGTGCATCGACCCCAAGCCCGCCGAGCGTGTGTGCGACCCGGCCTGCGGCACGGGCGGTTTTTTGTTCAGCGCACACCAGCACATCGTGACGCACAACTCCAACCTGACCAAGGACGAGAAAAAGCACCTCAAAGAGAGCGCCTTCGTCGGCTTTGAGCTCGTGCAGGCCACCGCCCGTGTGTGTGCCATGAACTTGCTGCTGCACGGCATCGGGTCTGAGAAGTCGGTGCCGGTGCGCGTGGGCGATGCCTTGGGCGCTGACCCCGGTGACCGCTTTGAAGTGGTGCTGGCCAACCCGCCATTTGGCAAGAAGAGCAGCACCGTGATCGTGGGCGAGGATGGCCGCGTGTCGAGCGAAAAAGATACCATCGAGCGCGACGATTTTTGGGCCACCACCAGCAACAAGCAGCTGAACTTTGTGCAGCACATCAAAACGCTTCTGGCCATCCATGGCCGTGCGGCGGTGGTGCTACCCGACAACGTGCTGTTCGAGGGCGGCGCGGGTGAGACCATCCGCAAAAAGCTGCTGCACGAGTGCGACTTGCACACGCTGCTGCGCTTGCCCACGGGGCTGTTTTATGCGCAGGGCGTCAAAGCCAACGTGTTGTTCTTTGACAAGAAACCCGCCGCCGAAAAGCCCTGGACGCAAAAGCTCTGGATTTACGACCTGCGCACCAACAGACACTTCACGCTCAAGACCAACCCGCTGCGCCGGGAAGACCTGGAAGAGTTTGTGCAGCTCTACAAGGTGGGCAAGCGCCATGAGCGCGCCGAGACCTGGAGCGCCGAGAACCCCGATGGCCGCTGGCGTGCGTATGGCTACGAAGAGTTGATTGCCCGCGACAAGACCAGCCTGGACATCTTCTGGCTCAAGGACGAGAGCCTGGCCGACAGCGATAACTTGCCCGAACCGGGCGTGATTGCGCAAGAGATTGTGGAAGACCTGCAGGCCGCGCTGGAGCAATTCAAGCTGATTGCGGGCGACCTGGCCGAGTCAGAGCAAGACGCCTGATTACCAGGCAATGTAAGCCCAGCCGCGCTCCTGCATTTCCATGAGTGCGGCGGCGCCTACTTCTTCAATGCGGGCTTGGGCAATGATGTCCTTGCGGCCCCAGCCTATGGTTTTCATGGTGTTGCCGCAGGCGATCAGCTCGGCGCCGTAGTTGTCGGCCAAACCACGCACACGCTGGCGCAGGATGTCGGGCATGGGGCGGCCCGGTTGTGTGGCCAGCAGGTGGATGCCGGGGCCAAAGGCGACGATGGCGATTTGCACATCGTCCACGTATTTGGAGAGCATGGCCGAGATCGAGTTCAGGATGTGCTCGATGTATTCCGGATCGGCTTTGTTGATCTGGTAGACCACTTTGTGCCGAGGCCCATCGGCAGTGGCTGCTGTGGCTTGAGCGGCTCCGCTGGCCAATAAAACAGAGGCTCCCGTGGCCATGTGGCCGAGCAGGTTGCGCTTATGTGGGTCCATGTATCCTCCCGTATGCGGCCATCATAGTGGAAGGTTGCGCAGGTACACTTTCATATTTATCAATCCTATTTCGGGCAGGCTATGACAGACCGCTACGCCGTGATCGGCAACCCTATTGAGCAAAGCAAGTCGCCCTTCATCCACATGGCCTTTGCACAGGTGACAGGTCAGGATATTGATTACGGCAAGGTCCTGGGCCCCTTGGGCGGCTTTGCCCAAGCGGTGGATGCTTTTCGCGCCGCCGGTGGCAGGGGTATGAACGTGACGGCGCCCTTCAAACTTGATGCGTTTGCCTACGCTACAGACTTGGCTCCGAGCGCGCAAATGGCCGGTGCCGTGAACGCCATGAAATTCGAGGGCGAGCGTGTTTATGCCGAGAACTTTGATGGGGTGGGTTTGGTGCGCGATGTGGTGCACAACCTGGCTTGCCCGCTCAAGGGCAAACGGGTGCTGGTGTTGGGCGCGGGCGGTGCCACACGCGGTGCTTTGCTGCCGTTCCTGGCTGAGCAACCCGCCGAGCTGGTGGTGGTCAACCGCACGGTGGCCAAAGCGCAAGAGCTGGCCCAGTTGGCGCACAAGCACCAAACCGGGCAAGTGCCCGTCCAAGGCCTGGGTTATGAACAGTTGCAAGGCAAGCAGTTTGATGTGGTATTCAACGCCACTTCGGCCAGCCTGACGGCTGAGTTGCCACCTTTGCCCGCGTCTGTGTTTGCGCCCGGTGCTTTGGCCTACGAGCTCGCTTACGGCAAGGGTTTGACGCCTTTCCTCAAACTTGCCCAGCAAGCAGGTGTGACGCATCTTGCCGATGGTGTAGGCATGCTGGCAGAGCAGGCTGCAGAGGCTTTTGTGTGGTGGCGAGGCGTGCGCCCGGACACCACTTCGGTCATCCAGCAGCTGACGGTGCCGCTGGTCTGAGCAAGGCGCCCAGGGCCTGGCTTTCAGAACAAAGCGGGCAGGGCGCTCCAGACCAGCTTGAGTGAAACGATGAACAGTCCGATTTGCACCAAGCGGAAAAACCACGCATCTGCCAGGCGCCTGGTCAGCCAGGCCCCCATCACCGTACCCAGCAGCGCGGCGGGGACCAGCCACGCGGCTTGGTGCAAGCTTTCGCTGCTGTAGGGGCGGATGAACTGGTAGGGCACCAGCTTGGCTGCGTTGACCACAGCGAAGAAAAGGGTGGAGGTGCCGGCAAACACCAACTTGGGTAATTTCTGCGGCAGCATGTAGACCTGAAACGGTGGCCCACCTGCGTGCGAAACAAAGCTGGTAAAGCCCGACAAGGCGCCCCAGAAGCGACCCCAGCCGGTGTGCGGCGTCTGGACCTGTTGCGCACTTGAGGTGCGAAGCCAGCTGTTCAAACAAAAGCCAATGCCGATCAGGCCAATCAACAAAGCCAGACCTGCATCCGAGATGAAAGAGGCCGTAGCCCAGCCAACGCCAATGCCTGCCAAACCTGCCGGAATCAGAATACGCAAATGTGCAGCGCTAAAAGCCTTGCGGTAGAGGTAAATGCCCACCATGTCGGACAGGATGTAGATGGGCAGCAAGAGGACTGCAGCCTGCATGGGCGGCATCATCAAGGACAAGATGGGGACCGCCAGCATGCCAATGGTCGGCAAGCCGCCTTTGGACAGGCCAACAAACCAGGCGGCCAGCGACAACAAGGCAAATTCATAAGACAGGTGCATGGAGGTGGATTGTTCCACTGAAACCAGCGTTGCCAGCCCAAGCGTCCTCTATACTTTGCAATTGAACCAGTTGGTACATTTCTGAACACATGAGCAAAGTCAGTCCTGGACGCGAAGCGCGCACCAATGATCCGGCCCGCACCATGGCCGAGATTCTGGAAGTGGCGACGCATGAATTTGCCGACAAAGGGCTGGCCGGAGCGCGTATTGACGAAATTGCTGCAGCCACGCGCACCAGCAAGCGGATGATCTATTACTACTTCGGCAGCAAGGATGGCTTGTACCTTGCCGTGCTGGAGGAGGCGTACCGCCGTATGCGCACCATCGAGGCGGGCTTGCACCTGGATGACATGGAGCCTGCGACGGCTTTGCAGCGTTTGGTGGAGTTCACCTATGACCACCATCGGGACAATGAAGACTTCATTCGTCTGGTGATGAGCGAGAACATCCATCGAGCTGACTATCTGCGCCAAAGCAAGGTCATGCGCCAACTCAACAGCAAGGCCATTGATTCTGTCCGTGCGCTCTATGACAGGGGTGTAGTTCAAGGGGTGTTTCGTCCCGGGCTCGCTGCGGTAGATATCCACGCTGCGATCTCGGCGCTCACGGTGTTCAATGTCTCGAATCGATACACCTTCGGGTCCATTTTTGATCGGGATGATCGTCAAGCCAAAGCTGAAATCCTCAAGCGTGACCACGTTGTTGCATTGGTGCTGCGCTTTGTGGGTTATGCCAAAAATCAATAACAGATAGCTGCCAATACTGGTATTAATTAGGGGAATCCCTTGTCATTTAAAACTAACCAGTTCGTACATTAATGACTTCGACATCGGAGACGCTCTGTGCTCAAGAACTTGATCAACGCTTATTGCCGAATCCTGAACGGATTGATGGCTGCTTGCCTGGCCCTCATGGTGGTCCTGGTATTTGGCAACGTCTTCCTGCGTTATGCCCTTAATTCGGGCATCACATTGTCAGAAGAGCTTTCGCGCTGGTTGTTTGTGTGGATGATTTTCATGGGGGCTATCGTTGCTCTCAAGGAACACGGCCATCTGGGCACCGACATGGTGGTGGGGCGCCTGGGCCCGCTGGGTAAAAAAATCTGCTTTGGCTTGGCGCATGGCCTGATGCTCTGGATTTGTTGGCTGCTGTTCAGCGGCTCCTATCAACAGGCGCTCATCAACCTCGACTCCACCAGTGCTGTGATGGAGGTGTCAATGAGTTGGCTGTACCTGCCTGGCATGCTGTTTTCTGTGCTGGGCGGTTTGATCATCCTGAACGAACTGCTGCGACTGTTCAGCGGTGATCTGGCCGATGACGAGCTGGTGGCCATCCAGGAATCTGAAGAAACGCCGCACGGCGAGAGCGGCCACAAGGCCTGAGCAGGAGACAGAACATGACGATCACGATATTTCTGCTGTCCCTGATTGGAGCTATGGCATTGGGCGTGCCAATTGCGTTTTCTCTACTCGCTTGCGGTGTGGCCCTGATGTGGCATATGGACATGTTCGACGCACAGATCCTGGCGCAAAACCTGATGGAAGGTGCCAACAGCTTTCCCCTGCTGGCCGTGCCGTTTTTCATGCTGGCCGGTGAGGTGATGAATGCGGGCGGTCTGTCGCGCCGCATTGTGCAGTTCGCCATGGCACTGGTGGGCCACATCAAAGGTGGCTTGGGTTACGTGACCATCATGGCTGCCGTCATCATGGCTGCTTTGTCGGGGTCGGCCGTGGCCGATGCGGCTGCACTGGCCGCCTTGCTGATGCCCATGATGGTGGCCGCAGGCCATGACAAGGCACGCTCAGCCGGTTTGATCGCTTCGGCAGGCATCATCGCCCCAGTGATCCCACCCAGCATTGGCTTTGTGATTTTCGGCGTGGCGGGCAATGTCTCGATTTCCAAGCTGTTCATGGCGGGCATCGTGCCGGGCGTCTTGCTCGGAGTGTCACTGTGGATCACCTGGTGGTGGCTGGCGCGCAAAGAGGTCGTGACTGTGCCGCCGCGCAAAACCACGGGCGAGATCTTGTTGGCCCTGCGCGAAGCGACCTGGGCCCTGGTGCTACCCGTCATTGTGGTGTTTGGTCTGAAGTTCGGCGTGTTCACCCCGACCGAAGCCGCCGTGGTTGCCGCTGTGTATGCGCTCTTGGTGTCGACCCTGGTGTACCGCGAGCTCAACCTCAAAAGCCTGGTGCCGCTGTTCGTGGCCTCGGCCAAAACCAGCGCCGTGGTGATGTTCCTGGTGGCGGCGGCCATGGTCTCGGCCTGGCTGATCACGGTGGCCAACCTCCCCGGTGAGTTGGTGGCCTTACTGCAGCCCTTGCTCGACAGTCCACGCCTGTTGATGCTGTCGATCATGCTGATCACGATGATCGTGGGCACGGCCCTGGACATGACGCCCACCATTTTGCTGCTCACACCGGTGTTGATGCCGGTCGTCAAGGCCGCAGGCATTGACCCGGTCTACTTCGGTGTGTTGTTCATCATCAACAATGCGATTGGTCTGATCACGCCCCCAGTGGGCACCGTGCTCAACGCGGTGGCTGGCGCTGGCCGCGTCAGCATGGACGAGGTGACCAGAGGGGTCATGCCATTCATGATTGCCCAGTTCATCATCATGTTTGCCATGGTGGCCTTCCCGCAGCTGGTGATGGTGCCGGCCCGCTGGTTCTATTGATTTCATGCGCTGACGCCTGCACGGGTACGCCGGGTGTCAGTGCTTTTAGTTCGCGTACGTCCTTGTATTTGGAGACATTCATGAAACGCATCTTCATCAAGACCCTGATCGCCTCTGTGGCGCTGGCTGCCGCTGGCGTGTCCTCTGCTCAGGACGTCAAAACCATCAAGTTCGCCAACCAGAACACGGCCGGCCACCCGATCGTGCTGGGCATGGAAAAGTTCAAGGAAATCGTCGAGAAAAACTCTGGCGGCAAGATCAAAGTCAACGTGTTCCCGGGTGGCACCCTGGGCAGCGACCAGGCCAACGTGTCCGCCATCCAGGGTGGCACGCTGGAGATGGCTTCCATGAACTCGGGCATCTTCGCCGCGCAGGTCAAAGAATTTGCCATTTTTGACTTCCCCTTCATGTTCGGTTCCGGCAAAGAAGCTGATGCCGTGGTGGACGGCGCCGTGGGCAAGAAGCTGCATGCCAAGCTCGAAGAAAAAGGCATCGTCGGCCTGGGCTTTTACGAGCTGGGTTTCCGCAACATCTCCAACAGCAAGCGCGCGATCAACAAGGTGGAAGACCTTGAAGGCCTCAAACTGCGCGTGATTCCCAACCCCATCAACGTGGACTGGGTCAAGGCCTTGGGTGCCAACCCCACCCCGTTGCCCTGGCCTGAGGTCTATGCCGCCCTGGAACAAAAAGCCGTGGACGGACAGGAAAACCCGGTGGCCACCATCAACGGCGCCAAGCTCTACGAAGTGCAAAAGCACCTGGCCCTGACCGGCCACCAGTACAACCCTCAGTCCGTCATCATCAGCAAGAAGTTCTGGGACAAGCTCTCGGCTGCCGAGAAAAAAATCTTGTCTGATGCTGCCAGTGATTCGGCCAAGTACCAGCGCGAACAAGCTCGCAAACTTGAAGCCAGTATTCTGGAAAACCTCAAAAAGAATGGCATGCAGGTGACCCAGCTGCCTGCCGCAGAACTGGATAAGCTGCGCGACAAGATGCGCACTGTGACGGCGAGGTATGGCGTTACCGTGGGTCAGGATTTGGTCAAGGAAGTACAGGGCGAAATCGAGAAGGTTCGCAACGCTGCAATTGCCCCAGCCAAAAAATCTGGCAAGTGATGAATCGGCGCAGTCATGACTGCGCCGTGTTTTTGATTCAAAAGGGTGCCAGCACCTGGCACCCGTTTTTTCTTATGTGATGACAGTCATGATCAACGGCAACACCGAAATCATCGCCCACATTGGCTACCCGACGCACACGTTCAAGTCGCCAATGATTTACAACCCCTACTTTGAAGAGGCGGGGATCAATGCAGTGGTGGTGCCTTTTGGCTGCAAGCCCGAGCAGTTCACAGCCTTCTTAAAGGCCGTCTTTTCGCTGGAAAACATTCGTGGCGCCTTGATCACCATGCCGCACAAGGTGGCAGTGGTGGACTTGCTTGACGAAGTCACGCCCACTGTGAAGGTGGCTGGCGCCTGCAATGCCGTAAAAAAGCTACCCGATGGCCGTTTGGTAGGTGACATGTTTGACGGCGCAGGTTTTGTGCGCGGCGTGCAACGCAAAGGTTTCGATTTGACTGGCAAACGTGTCCTGGTGGTGGGCAGCGGCGGCGTGGGCAGCGCCATTGCAGCTTCTCTGGCAGGAGCTGGAATTGCTGCCATCAGTCTGTTCGATGTGAACGCAGCCGCTTGCGAAGGCTTGGCGCAACGTATTCGTCACAATTATCCGCAAATTGATGTGCGCACGGGCAGTAATGACCCCGCCGGTTTTGATCTGGTGGTCAACGCCACGCCCATGGGCATGAACGAGGGTGACCCGCTGCCACTGGATGTGTTTCGCCTGTCTCCCGAGACGTTTGTTGGCGAAGTGGTCATGCGCCAAGAAACCACTGCCTTCCTGGCCGCTGCCCAAGCTCGTGGATGTCGGACACAAGTGGGCTCGGACATGTTGTTTGAACAGATTCCCGCCTATCTGGAATATTTCGATTTACCCACCACGACCGCACAAGAGCTGCGTCGTGTGGCACGATTGAGCTATTAAGCTGCAAACCAGAACTTCAGGAATTGTCATGACGCTGAACAAGCCCGACCGCGAATCGGTCCCCGAAATGCCCAACCGCCTGGGTATTGCCGGCATTGAATTCATCGAGTACGCCACCAGCCGCCCTCAGGCGTTGGGGCAGGTGCTGGAGAACATGGGCTTTCGTCCCGTGGCTCGTCATCGCTCGCGCGAAGTCACGCTATACCGCCAGGGCAGCATGAACCTGGTGGTCAATGCCAGTCCCGACGATGCCCGCGTCAGCGGTACGGTGGACGGCCAGCCTGTGATCTCTGCCGTCGCTTTCCGTGTGCAGGACGCCCTCAAGTCACACACCCGTTGCCTGGAGCTTGGCGCGTGGGGTGTGGCCAGCCATGCGCAAGCCATGGAGCTGCACATACCTGCCATTCATGGCCCCGGCAGCAGCCGTTTTTACTTTGTGGACCGTTGGCAAGAGTTTTCGATTTACGACATCGACTTCAAACCGATTCCCACCGTGGATCAGCACCCGTCCGCGGTGGCTGGCATGAGCTACTTTGGCGTGGTGCAGTACATCGGTGCAGGACGCAGCAGCGACTGGCTGACCTATTTTGAACACATGTTCGACTTCGCCAGCATTCCCGATGAAGAACGCTTTGGCATTTTGCCCAAGGGCAAACTCATGAAGAGCCCTTGCGGCTCTTTCCTGTGGCAATTGGTAGAGCCCGACCCGTGGATGGAATCGGGGGACGACAGCCCGGAATGTTTGCAGCGCATTGGCCTGGGCGTGCCCGATGTGGCTGCCGCTGTGAAAGCGCTGAAGGCGCAGGGCGTGGAGTTTGTTGAGTCCAGCCAATTGCACCCGGAAGACCGCGGCGCGCTCACGCGTAATGTGTTGGGCTCGGTGGCCTTCGAGCTGGTTCACAAGTAAAAGGGCATGACCATGAATATGCTCGCTGGCTACGGGATGGACACCATCACCATGGCAGGCTCGCTGGAGGCCAAGCTGGCCGCCATGAAGCGTGCCGGCTTTTCGCAAGTGATGTTGATGGCACGTGACCTGGTTACGCATCCTGGTGGTGTGGATGCGGCCGTGCAAGCCGTGCAAGACAGCGGCCTGCGCCCCACGGGCTTTCAGGTGCTGCGGGATTTTGAAGGCCTTTCCGGCCACCTGCACAGCTACAAGGTGGACATTGCCAAGTCCATGCTGCAAATGTGCGCAGCAACGGGCTCGAAAGTGTTGCTGGCCTGTTCGTCCACATCGCGTCATGCCACGCAAGACCTGGATGCGATCGCCGCCGACCTGAAAAAACTGGCCATGCTGGCCGTGCCCTTGGGCATCAAGGTGGCCTATGAAGGCCTGTCCTGGGGCCGTACGGTCAATGAGTTCACCACCGCTTGGGACGTGGTTTGCCGCGCAGACTGTCCCAACCTGGGCATTGGCATTGACTCCTTCCACATCTTTGCTGCCAACACCGCGCTGGATGATATTGAAGAGCTCGACCCTGAGAAAATTTTCCTGGTGCAGCTGTCGGACTTCATGTGGCAGGAAACACCCACTTTTGAAGAACGCATGACCACGGCACGGACCTTCCGCGTGTTCCCCGGCGAAGGTGTGCACAGCGAACAACTGGCGCAATTGGTCATGCGGTTGGACCGCATCGGCTACCGCGGCGATTACAGCTTTGAAGTCTTTAACGACGACTACCAACAGCTGCCACTGGACGTGGTGGCTGAGCGCGCACGCCGTAGCGCCATGTGGTTGCACCAGGACGTTCTGCATCGCACCGCGCCGCTGCCGAGCTGGACGCGTCAGAGCTGAAGGTTTTCACCCTTGCCAGATGGGCATGATTGCGATCAAAATTGCGACCATGCCCATTTCTGTTTTGATTGTCGGTGTTCACCTCGCGCGCAGCACACGGGGTAAGCCTTGCGCGCCGCCAGCTGGTCTGTAAGTTGTGCCTCACGCCTGTGTGCGTGAGGGCAGCGTTTTCTCCCCCTATTCATTTGTGTTTATCGTCCTGCCATTTCAGGGCAGGGCGTTGCTGTATCTGGAGAATTTCATGGCAGACCTATTTGACAACCCGATGGGCCTGTGTGGCTTCGAATTTGTGGAATTTGCTTCGCCTGTGGCGGGCGTGCTCGAACCCTTGTTCGAGAAAATGGGCTTTACCCTGGTGGCCAAGCACCGTTCCAAAGACGTGGTGCTGTATCGCCAAGGCGATATCAACTTCATCGTCAACCGCGAGCCCAAAAGCCTGGCGGGCTACTTTGCGGCCGAGCACGGCCCGTGTGCTTGCGCGCTGGCGTTTCGTGTGAAGGACTCGCACAAAGCCTATGCCCGCGCACTGGAAATGGGTGCGCAACCGGTGGATGTGCCCACCGGGCCGATGGAGTTGCGCCTGCCTGCTGTCAAAGGCATTGGCGGCGCGCCGCTGTACCTGATCGACCGCTATGAAGATGGCAAAAGCATCTACGACATCGACTTCGAGTTCATTGAGGGCATCGAGCGCCACCCCGTGGGTCACGGCTTCAAGATGATCGACCACCTCACGCACAACGTCTACAAGGGCCGTATGGCGTTTTGGGGGCAGTTCTACGAGCGGATTTTCAACTTCCGCGAGATCCGTTACTTCGACATCAAAGGTGAGTACACCGGGCTGACCAGCCGCGCCATGACGGCGCCTGATGGCCTGATTCGTATTCCGCTCAACGAAGAGTCCGGCAAGAATGGGGGCCAGATCGAAGAGTTCTTGATGCAGTTCAACGGCGAAGGCATTCAACACATCGCCTTGCTGACGGACGACCTCCTGGCCAGCGTAGACGCCCTGCAAATGGCGGGGATCCCATTGATGACCGCACCTAACGACATCTACTACGAGATGCTGGCCGAGCGTTTGCCCGGCCACGGCGAGCCCGTGGGCGACTTGCAGGCAAGAGGCATTTTGCTGGATGGATCCACTGCCAACGGTGAAAAACGTCTGCTCCTGCAGATCTTCAGCCAGACCCTGTTGGGACCTGTGTTCTTCGAGTTCATTCAGCGCAAGGCCGACGAGGGCTTTGGCGAAGGCAACTTCAAGGCGCTGTTTGAAAGCATGGAGCGCGATCAATTGCGCCGTGGCGCCATTGAAGGCGTGAGCCCTGCAGCGTGATACGCTGAGCACATGTTGCCGCACATTGACCTTGATCGTTGTACTGGCTGTGGCTGGTGCGTGGCGGTGTGTCGGCCGCATGTGCTCAGTCTGCAAGCGCAGGGTTGGTTAAAGCGCGCCGTGCTGCACGATGCTGCGGGCTGCACGGCTTGTGGAAAGTGCGAACCTCGGTGCCCGCATGGGGCGATTCAGATGCTGGCTGAACCGCCCATTTCTATCAAGCCATGAAGAGCGCGCTGTCCATCACCTTCAGGTCTCTGGCTACCAAAGGCGCAAATTCCATCTGATCGAGGACATCGCGCTGCAGGTCGATGCCGGGCGCAATCTCGAACACCTCGATGCCTTTTGGCGTCAGCCGGAAGCTGGCGCGCTCGGTCAGGTACAGCACTTCCTGCTTGCGCACCAGCCCTTGTGGGCCTGAGAAAGTAATCTGATCCACTTTTTTGACCAGCTTTTTGACCGCGCCTTGCGTGAGCACACGCATCTGGCCGTCGCCGGTTTGCAGCTTGACGCCTTTGGCTGCCAGCGTGCCGCAGAACACTACCTTTTTCGCGTTTTGTGCGATGTCAATAAAGCCGCCGGGGCCGACCGTCACACCGCCCAGGCGCGAAACGTTGACCGAGCCTTCTTCGTCAAACTCACCAAAGCCCAGAAAGGCGATGTCCAGACCTCCACCGCCGTAAAAGTCGAACTGCGTGGCCGCGTCGAGCATGGCGGTGGCGTTGCGCGCGTAGCCAAAGAGCACGCCGTCCATCAGCGTGCCGCCGTAGGTGCCGTGCTCGATGGTTTGGTAGATGCGGTGCTGTTCGTTGCGCGCCGCAATCAGTTTGGCCACTGCGTCGGGCACGCCCACGCCATAGTTGATGACGGGGCGAGCCTTGCCTGTATTGAACAGTTCGGCATGGGCGCGCCGCGCCACAGCCTGGCGTTCGCCAAAGGCTTCTTGTGATGCTGCGACTTCGCGGGCGTGGTCTTCGGCTTCGCTGGCCGCGCGTGCTGCGCCGGTGAGTTCGCCGCTGAAGGCCGGGTCGAACGGGATGGCATAGCTGGTTTGCTGTGCGGGGTCGACCACGATGGCGTCCACCCAGGCCGAGGGGATGCGCACATCGCGGGCCTTGAGCGCGCCTTTGGGCAAGCGTTCCTTGACCTGCACGATGACGGTGCCACCGCTGTTACGTGCAGCAAGCGCCAACGATTGCGCGTCCAGGTTAGCCGCTTCGTGTTCGAAGCTGATGTTGCCGTCCTCGTCGGCGGCGCTGGCTCGAACGATGGCGACATGAATCGGGAAAGGCTTGTAGCGCAGCCACTCACGGTTGTCGATGGTCACCACTTCGGCCAGGTCTTCCTGGGCGGCATTGTTCATCTTGCCGCCACCGTGGCGCGGGTCGCATACAGTGCCCAGGCCCACATGGCTGATAAGGCCAGGGCGTCCAGCACCAATCTCGCGCATGAGCTGGCTCGACACACCGCCAGGCAAGATGTAGGCCTCGATTTTGTTGTCCAGGGCGAGCTGCTGCATCGCCGGTGACCAGACCCAGTGACCACCAATCACGCGTTTGACCAGGCCTTCGTGCGCAAAGCAGTTCATGCCTTTGGTTTTTTTATCGCCAATGCCCAGGGCGTGCATCACCGTCAGGTCGCGCGGTTGCTGGGTGCTCAGAAAGCGCTCTTGCACCGCTTCAAACAGGTGGGTGGCCTCCATCAGGCCGCCGCCACCGCCCATGAGGCCCACGGTGTCGCCGTCTTTGATCAGTCGTGCTGCCTCTGCAGCGGTCATGAATTTGCTGTGCATGCGGGCCTCAACGGTTCACGTCAAACAGGGCAGCACCTTTCTTGAGGGTGCTTTTGGCGATCACGCTACGGTGAATTTCGCTGGTGCCGTCGAAGATCCGATAAATGCGGGCATCGCGGTAGTAACGCTCGATAGGCAGCTCTTTGCAGAAACCCATGCCGCCAAACACCTGCACCGCCCGGTCGACCACACGACCCAGCGTTTCGGCGGCGTGCACCTTGACCATGGCGATCTGCTCGCGTGCATCCATGCCCTGGTCCAGCATCCATGCAGCTTGGTACACCATCCAGCGGGCAGCGTTGATCTCGATGACGCTGTCCGCAATCATCTGCTGCACCATCTGGAAGTCGCCAATGCGGGTGTTGAATTGTTTACGTTCATTGGCCCAGCCCACCATGATTTCGCACACATGACTGGCCTTGCCCACAGCACGAGCGCCCACCTGGGCCAGGCGCACCACATTGAGCGCGCCCATGGCCAGCTTGAAGCCCTGGCCGACTTCGCCCAACAGTGCAGCGTCTTCGAGCTGCACGTTGTCAAAGAACAGTTCCAGGTGGGGCGTACCGCGCAGGCCCATCATCATCTGGTCTTTGCCTACGGTGAAGCCTGCCAGGCCCTTGTCGACCATGAACATGGAAATTTCCTTCTCACCCGTTTTGGCCGAGACCAGGAAAAAGTCACTCCAGATGCCGTCGCTGATGAAGTGCTTGCCACCGTTGAGCACCCAGCCCTTGTCGTTCTTCACAGCGGTGGTTTTGATGCCAGCCGCGTCCGAGCCTGCACCGGGCTCGGTGATGGTGATGGCGCAGGTGCGTGTGCCTTCGATGGAGGGCTTGAGCCAGCGATCGACTTGCTCACCTTTGCAGTGCAGCAGCGGTTCGTACACATTGCCAAAGGCGCGGCGAATGATGATGTCGGTGGTGTGGCCAAACTGCTCCTCGCACAAGATGCGGTCCAGGTTGGACAGGCCGCCGCCGCCTAGGTCTTCGGGCATGTTCATGCCGTACAGGCCCAAGGCTTTGGACTTTTCGTGCAAAGCTTTGGCTTTGGCTTCGTCCAGATAGCCTTTTTCTTCCACTTCGTCTTCCAGGGGTTGGCATTCCTCAGCGATGAAACGGCGCACCGTATCAATCAGCATTTTTTGTTCGTCGTTGAGTGAAAAGTCCATGGGTTTCTTTCTTAGTCTGTAAAGGGGCGGCTGGCCGCCAGGCACTCGGCGGCCCAGGTGGCAGGTGGGGTGCGGGCTTCACAATCGAAGTTCACCACCTCGACGCTGACAGGCAGGTCCGTGGGCAGAGCGTCAAACAAGCCTTGGATATCGATCGTGCCGTCACCAGGCAGCAGGCGTTCGCAGCGAGCGGTGTGGATCATCTGCTCAACTGTGAAATTCAAACCTGCCTGCGCATCGCAAATTTGCGCGTAGTGCAGCAGCTGGCGCGGAATGGCGCGGATGTCGTCCAGCGTAGTGGTGGAACGCCCAAAGTGCAGCGCGTCCACCAGGATGCCTGCATTGGTCGGTATGCCGGCGTTCTTCACAATGCGTAGCGCACTCTTGGCATCTTTGACTTCGGTCCAGGGCATGAACTCCAGATCGGCCGTCATGCCGTATGGCTTCATGACCTCACACAGACGGGCGTAGTTGTCAGTCAAGCGCGCTTCGTCAGGGTCGTCGCCTGCCACCAAAATGGCTTTGGCCTGTAGCTGCGCGCCCACGTCGTACAGCGCATCCCAGGTGTGCGGGTCAAAGCTGTCGTTGATGCGGATGATTTCCAGATCGAACACACCCACGCCGGTGTCTTTTTGCGCGGCCAGGGTTTCGCGCAGCGCTTCGGGTTGGTCCAGCAGGTGTTGCTGGGGTGCGCCGGGGGCGTTAGGCCACAGGCGCATGCCCACGAACTGATACCCGGTTTGTGCGGCGATGCCAATCGCCTCGGCTGGCGTGCAGCGGTGCGAGGTGAGGTAGGCAAGAGAGTAGATGCGGCTCATGTCACTTCAGCGGAGAAACAGTGGTGGGCATGGCAATGGTCGACACCATGTTCGTGGTCAGGTGGGCAGGGCCGCCTTTGGGGGGCCAGATGCCTTGGGCCACGGCGTCAGCGCGGATCTGGCTGCGGGCGTTCAGGCTCTCGTAGGCCCAGATGTTGGTGAAGCGCAGCGGGCCGTCGAGCGCGATCATGGCCACCACGCAGGGCGAGAGCTTGTCGCGCGCAGGGACGTACTGTTCCCACAGGTCGATGGTGGGTTGCACGCCGCCGGTCTTGATGCCGTAGGTACGGATTTCGTAGACGGGGCCTTTGATGCCCGACTCGGCGCTGGGGCGCACCGGTTTCATCCAGCCAAAGCCTTTGTAGCTGTGCTGCTCCAGGCTCTGGAAGATTTCGCCGCAGCCAAAGGGGCTGGCGTGTTGCTGGGTACGATTGCGTTCGGCTTGCAGGGCGTCGAGCGTTGCAAAGCCACGCAGCACGATCATCTGGTTGAGTTGGCCGATGTCGGTGAACCAGCAACCCAACAGTTCGCCTTGGGCATCGGCGGCGCTGGTGTAGGCCTGCACATTGGTGGCGGCCTGGCCAGCGGTGCCAAAGGGCAGGGTCATGGTGGCGAGTTCGTAGTACATGCTGTCTTTCCTTGAGTGAGATGTGTTCTGAGGGGTGTTTGATGTGGTGTTTGGGAGGTCGACGCCCGCCGCATGGTGGGCCGCAACGTAGCCAAAAGTCATGGCCGGACCCAGCGTGATGCCGCCTGCCGGGTAGTGGCCGCCCATCATGCTGTTCATGTCGTTGCCATTGGCGTAGAGACCTGCGATCGGCTGTGCCTTCGCATCGAGCACTTGGCCTTGCGGGTTGGTGCACAGACCTGCAAACGTGCCCAGGCTGCCCATGACGACCTTGACGGCGTAGAAGGGCCCGCGCGTCAACGGGCCCATGCAGGGGTTGGTCAAGCTCTGTGCTGTCGCACGTGCGGTGTCGCCCTGGATGCGGTTGTAGGCGGTCTCGCCTTTGCCAAAGTCTTTGTCCTTGCCGTCCTGGCACATGGCGTTGTAGCGCTGCACGGTGGCGTGCAGGGCGACGGCGTCGATGCCGCAGGCAGCGGCCAGTTCGGCCAGCGATTGGCCACGTTGGAGATAGCCATTGCGCAGCCATGGCGCAAGCGACAGGGGTGCGGGCTTGACGGCACCCAGCCCGTAATAGCGGATGAAGTCGTGGTCGCACAGCAGCCAGGCCTCTGGCGTTTGGCCTGCGGGCGTGGCGGACAGCAGGCCTTGCATGAAGTCGTGGTAGGAATTGGCCTCGTTGGTGAAACGTTGGCCGTTGGCGGTGACTGCGATCAGGCCAGGTTTTGCACGCTCGATCAGGTGTGGAAAATGCGCTGTGCTGCCATCAGGCCGGGGAACACGTGAGACAGGTGCCAAGGCCGCCGCTTGCAGCAAATCGCTGGCCACCTGGCCGCCGGCGCTCTCGCCCAGGCGCAAGCCGTCACCCGTATTTCCCCAGTTGCCCGCTGACCAATGCTCGTTGCCGGTGGGGGCGTGCGGCAGCAATTGCTGTTTGCGTGTCGTGTCGTGCGGAAAGCCACCTGCGGCCAGTATCACACCACAACAGGCGTTAACCTGCAACGGACCTTGTGGCGTGTGCAGCACAGCGCCGGTGACGCGGTCGGGGTCTTTGAGCAAACGGGTGGCGGGGCTGCTGGTCAGAATTTGTCCACCTTGGTCCAGCAATGAACGCGCCAGCGCCGCCACCAAGGCGTTACCGTTGACCAGTTGTGTGCCGCGCCGTTGTACCAGCAAGTCTTTCCAGTGACGCAGGATCTTTTTCGTCACATACCAAAACGAGGCAGGTTTGTGCAGCGCGTTCAAAAAGTGGCGCAGTTCTGCACCTGAGGCGATGCCCAGGCCCCACAACGTGGTTTCATGCAGCGGGGCCTTCAGGTCGTGCAGGCGCTCGCCCAGGCGACTGCCGTCAAAGGGCGCAGCACAGACTGAACGCCCGCCCGTGGCGGCATGGGGCGTGTGGCCATGAAAGTCCGGAATCACATTGCCGTCGATGAACTGCAGTTCGGTGTGCTGGCGGAAAAATTCGACCATGCGTGGCGCGTTGTCCAGAAAGACGCGGGCGCGGACTTCGTCAAAGCGGTCGCCCAGCTCGTGGCGCAGGTAGGCCAAGGGCTGTTCAATGTCTTCGTTGATGCCAGCGGCCACCGCCAGTGGGTTGCGCGGCACCCACATCCAGCCGCCAGACCAGGCGGTGGTGCCGCCAAACTGGGCGTCTTTTTCGGCCACGATGACCTTCAGGCCAAGGTGGGCTGCGGTTACGGCGGCCGACAAGCCGCCTGCGCCCGAGCCGATCACCAGCAGGTCGCAGACCAGCGTGCGGGGGGATGGAGTCATGTTCAAACGGCGTAGATGGGTGTGCGGCCATCGCTGGCCGTGCTGCCACTGGTTTCGGTGGTCAGCTGGAAAAAGGGAGATGCCCCACTAAGCGTCGCCAGCCGCTGTGCGGTGGACACCAGTTCAGGGCCCAGCGCTTGCATGCGTTCGGGAGTAAAGCGCACAGTGGGGCCGGCAATCGTCAGCACACCAAACGCTGCTTGTCCCGCAAAACGTACCGGCGCTGAAATGGCCGAAAGCCCTGCTGTGTAGGTGTCGGTGGTCATGCTGAAGCCGCGTTCGCGTGTGGCCTGCACTTCGGCCAACACGGCCTGCAACGTGGTGGGGGCGGCGGGGCCAAATTGCTCTACTGGCCCCAGGCCTTGCTTGACCAGAAGGGCCAGTGCCTCGTCGTCGCTGAGCGTGGACAACCAGGCCCAACCGGATGAGGAGCACGACAGGCGCGCGTCGCTGCCCATGTCGGGGTCGTAGCGCAGGCCTTGGCGTGCACCCTGAGCGCGTGCCACCCAGGTCAGGCGTTCGCCGTCTACCACCGACAGGCGCACCAGTTCGCCCGAAGCTTCGGCCAGGGTGTTGAGCAGCGGCTGCGCGATGTCGACGATGCCGGTGTTGCTCAGGTAACTCAGGCCCATGGACACCAGCTTGGTGGACAGCAGGTAGTCGCCATGGCCACGTGCCTGGCGCACATAGCCCAGCCGCACCAGGTCGGCCAGCAGGCGGTGTACCGCGCTGCGCGGAATATTCAGCGTGTCGGCAATGGCGGCCAGCTCCATGCCCTGGCCGTGTTGCGACAACAGTTCGAGGATGCCCAGGGTTCGTTCGAGTACGCCGTTCATGTCAGTATTCCAGGTGGATGGTTTTGCCGCCAACGGCTGCGTCGTGCACCGCCAGTGTGACGGCCAATGTGCGCAGGCCGTCTTGTGCGCTGCACAGCGGTGCGGCCTTGCCCGCGATCACGTTGGCAAAGTGTTCGAGTTGAAGGGTGTAAGGGTCTGCCGTGTGTACGCGCGCCTCTTCGTGCGTGAGTTCGGCGTGCCAGCTGCGCTCGCCCCGGTACTGCCACAGACCCAAATCGGGCAAGGACAGCGAGCCGTGCGTGCCCATGATCTGGTGCGAGACGACATTCTGGCGCGGGTACTGACCCTGTTCACCTGCACACATGTCCCAGCACCAAGGGCTGGTGGTCGCGTCAGAAGCGATGACGGTGGCCAACGCGCCGCTGGCAAAGCGCAGCACCGCAGCGGCGGTGTCTTCGACCTCGAAGCCGCGCACAGCCTTGCTGTCCATGGCCTGCACTTCGGTCACTTCGCCGAGCAAAAAGCGCAGCATGTCGATGTCGTGGATCAGGTTGATGAGGATCGGTCCGCCGCCGGCCTGACGGCGCCAGGCGACATCGAAATAAGGATCGGGTTTGAGGAAGGCCGCCAGTGCAGTTGCACTGACGATTCGGCCAAGGTGGCCGCCTTCAATCAGGGCGCGGGCGCGCTGGTTGATGGGGTTGTGGCGTCGGTGGTGGCCCACCAGCACCGGCACGCCGGTGCGCACCACGACGTCTGCCAGCTGGTGCGCTTCGGCCACGCTGTCGGCGATGGGTTTTTCAACCAGGGCCGGGATGCCGCGCTCAAGGCAGGCCAGGGCCACCGGCACGTGGGTGGCATTGGGCGTGGCCACGATGGCGCCTTGCGCTTGCACTTGGTCGAGCAGGTCGGCAGGCTCTGCAGCCCAAGGCACAGCCAGGCTCTGGGCCAAGGCTTGGCCAGCGGGCGTCGGGTCGGCAATGCCGGCCAGCACCAGGTCGGGGTGGCGCCTGATGCGGTCGATATGCGTCTTGCCGATGGTGCCGGCGCCAATCAGGGCCAGACGGATGGGGGGCATGGTTTGTCTCGGGTTTTTGTTCGCGAATGGGGGCAGTGTATTGAGTTTCGGAAAAAAATTCAATAGTTGAATCTAATTCCACTTTTCGATATGATGCAGCCATTCCGGGGTCTGACAGGGCGCCGGCCAACTTTTTGAAAAGAGCGAGACATGTCCCAAGCCTTGAGCGGCGCCACGCGCGTGCACTTCATCGTCGGCGACCCGATTGCCCAGGTCAAATCCCCCGCAGGGGTGACGCAAGCCTTCCAAGACGCTGGTCGAAACGCGGTTTGCGTCCCTGCTCATGTGAGTCCTGCTGATTTGGCTGGTTGGGCCGAGGGTGTGTCCAAAGCGCAAAACGTGGATGGCATCATCGTCACCGTACCGCACAAGTTCTCGTGCTTTGACCTGTGTGCGACCACTTCCGACCGTGGCAGCTTCCTCAAAGCCGTGAACACCCTGCGCCGCAACGCCGATGGCACTTGGCACGGCGACATGTTCGATGGCATGGGCTATGTGGAGGCGCTCAAAAACAAAGGCTGCGAACCTCAAGGTCAGCGTGCCTTGCTGGTGGGTGCCGGCGGTGCGGGCTCTGCCATTGCTTACTCGCTGGTGACGTCGGGTGTGCGCGAACTGGCTGTTCACGATCCGGACACGGCTCGCCGCGATGGCTTGATCGCACGCCTGGCCAGCTTGGGTTTGGCGAAAGTAAGTGCCGGCGGCAGCGATCCAACAGGATTCGACATTTGCATCAACGCCACGCCTATCGGCATGAAAGAAGGCGACCCGCACCCGATCGATTCGAGCAAATTCACTGCGCAGCAGTTTGTGGGCTGCGTGATCACCGCGCCCGCCGTGCCGCCCATGGTGGCTGCCGCACGTGCCAAGGGTTGCAACACCATGACAGGCGCCGACATGTTTGCCCGCGTGCGCGATCTGATGGTCCAGTTCCTGTTGGAGGCCTGAAGATGCAAGTGCTCAAGAACGGTATTCAAGGTCTGAACGAAAGTGCTTACGACCTGGTGGTGGTCGGCGCAGGCGGTGCGGGCATGGCCACGGCGCTGTTTGCTGCCATGGAAGGTGCCAGCGTGTTGCTGGTCGAGCGCACCGAATATGTGGGTGGAACCACAGCCTGGTCGGCCGGCACGAGCTGGATTCCGGGTTCCCAACATGCGGCCAAGGTCAACCCCAACGACACGCAGGCCGAGACAGCACGCTATCTGGACAACGCGGTGGGCGAGCGCACGTCCAAAGTGGTTCGCCAAGCTTTTCTGGACAACGGTCGCGCTGCTGTGGATGAAGTCGAAGCCCGATCGGAGCTGAAGTACCGCCCTTACCCCAAGCACCCCGACTACATCTCGGACTTGGGCGGCTCCACACTGAGCGGCCGCGCTTTGGAGCCCATGCCTTTTGATGCACGTTTGCTGGGTCGCGAGCTGTTTGCGTTGCTGCGCCCGCCGATTCCGGAGTTCACTGTGATCGGCGGCATGATGGTCGACCGCACCGACATCAATCACCTGTTGGCGATGACCAAGAACTGGGCCTCGCTCAAGCACTCGGTCAAGATCGTGATGCGCCACGCCATGGACCGCCTGAGCTGGCCGCGTGGCACGCGATTGGTAATGGGCAACGCGCATGTGGCGCGGCTGCTGCACTCGCTCTCCAAATTCGACAAGGTCACCATCGCGTTGAACAGTACGGTCGAGCACATTGTGCGCGGCCCGCAGGGCGTGGAGCGCGTGGACATTGCTTGCAACGGCGAACGCCGCAGTGTGCGTGTGAACAAAGGCATGGTGCTGGCCAGTGGCGGCTTCAACCGCCATCCCGAGCTGCGCGCGCAAATGTTGCCTGGCGTGCCCGCAGAGTGGTCACCCGCCGCACCGGGCCACACCGGCCAGGCGCACGACCTGGCCAAACAGCTGGGTGCGGTGTACGGCCAGGGCGGTTTGTCTCACGCGTTCTGGGCACCGGTGTCGCTGCGCAAGCGCGCCGACGGCAGCACTGCCGCCTTTCCGCACTTTGTGATGGACCGCGCCAAGCCCGGCATGATCACTGTTAACGCCCGCGGCGAGCGCTTCCTCAATGAAAGCACGTCCTACCACCTCTTCGGCTTGGCCATGCAAGAGGCGAACAAGACCCGCCCGAGCATCCCCGCGTATCTGGTGTGCGATGCAGATGCCCTGCGCAAATACGGCATTGGCATGGTTCGTCCCGGCGGTAAAGGCCTCGCGCCTTTCCTGGCCGACGGCTACCTGACTGAAGGCGCCACCCTGGCCGAGCTGGCCAGCAAGCTGGGCATGGACGCGCAAGCCCTGCAGGCCAGCGTGGCGCAAAACAACCGCAACGCCGAAACCGGTGTGGACCCGGATTTCCACCGCGGTGAGACGGCTTACCAGCAAAACCTGGGCGACCCGGCCTGGACAGGCAAGAACCCCAACATCGGCCCCCTGGCACAAGGCCCGTTTTATGCCGTGCGTCTGTACCCGGGTGACATTGGTTCGTCCACTGGCTTTGCCACCAACGAACACGCGCAGGTGCTGGGCGCTGACGGCCAAGCGATTGGCGGCCTTTACGCGGTGGGCAACGACATGCATTCGATCATGGGTGGCACCTACCCGGCGCCGGGCATCACCATCGGGCCGGGCCTGGTGTTTGGCCGCATAGCCGCACGTCACGCTTTGGGTTTGCCATGAGGCGTTTGGGACGATTTGTCCTGTTCATGGCCTGATTTGTGAAATTGATTTTGGAGTCACGCATTCAAAATGACGCACTCAAATGACCGACCAGCGCTCGAAAAATCACTGGTTTTCCCTTATTTTGATCGATAGTCGATCAAAAAGGTTCGTTGATCGATCTTTCGAGGTCTTGTAACTGTGTTCAAGTGTATTTACACGCCTACAGTTACATCCGCAAAGCTCGTGGAACGGGCCGTGCCTACAAGTCCGGGCGTTAAGGACTTTTGTCAAACTGAAATGGAGACAAGCATGCAAAAAATGAAACGCCAATTCCTGGGTGCCGCATTGGCAGCCGTAGCGGCTGCGACGGTGGGTGGCCAGGCCATGGCACAGAGCTACCCCGCCCGCGATGTGACCGCTGTCATCCAGTGGGGCGCCGGTGGCGGCACTGACGTGGCCATGCGTGGCTACGCCCCCTACGCTGAGGAAGCGCTGGGCAAGAAAATCGTCCTGCAAAACAAACCGGGTGCTGCTGGCATCATCGGTGCCAACTTCGTGTTGCAACAACCCGCTGACGGTTACACCGTTCTGATGGGCGCCGAGCCTCAGTCTCTGTACCGTGTCATGGGCACAGCGGACTTCGACTACGACAAGTTCTACCCGATCAACATCGCCGCCATGGCCAACTCCATCTTGCTGGTGGCCCGTCCCAACGCACCCTGGAACACCACTCAGGATTTGCTGAGCTTTGTGCAAGCCAACCCCAACAAGGTCAAGCAGTACCTGGCTGGCCAGGGCACCGTGCCCTTCACCATGAACGCCATGATCGGCACGCTGACCAAGTTCGAGACCATCAAGGTGCCGTTTGACGGCGATGGTCCGGCCATTGCAGCCCTGCAAGGCGGTCACGTGGACATCGGCTTCATCGCCTCGGGCGCTGCCATCGAGCACATCAAGGCCGGTCGCCTGAAGGCTTTGGGTGTGGTGGACGGCAAGCCCTTCCAGGGCATTGCACCTGTGACCGATGCGCCCTCGCTGCGTGGTATCACCAAGTACCTGCCCTGGGGCTCCTGGTACGGCGTGTTTGTGCGCAAGGAAACACCGGACGACGTGAAAGCCAAGCTGGTGGCCGCCTTCAAGAAGGCCGGTGACAACCCCAAGTACCGTGAAATGATGACCAGCCGCGGAACCACCATGCTCAACATCCATGGTGCCGAGGCAGAGGCCTTCATCAAGAAGTTCCAGTCCACTACCGCATGGCTCTACAAAGAAGCCGGTGCCGCCAAGGTGGATCCTGCCACGCTGGGCATCGCCAAGCCCTGAGGCATGAAAGCAGCGCCCATGCTTATGGCATTGGACGCTGTTTGACCTAAAGCATTCAGCGGCCTGTAGGCCGCTGAATGCTTTCAACAACGGAGAGATATATGCACACCAGTCATTCCCGCTTGCCTGGCGAGGTGGCCTTCATGGTCTTGATTGTCGCCTTCAGCGCTTTCATGCTCTGGGCATCGTTCAACATTTCCCGATTCGAATCGGTGTCGGCGGCAGGGGTTTTTCCCATGGTGTGCACGGCGGCCATGCTGGTCACGGGCTTGATGAGCCTGCGTCAAAGCCTCAAGTCGCGTCTGGTGCTCGAGTCGGGAGAAACCGCCTGGGGCCAGTTCGTTCGCAAATTGACGCCGCCCACGCTGGTGCAATTCACCGTGCTGATCGTGGCTTACATGCTCTTGCTTGAAGTGCTGGGTTTTGTGGTCTCGTCCTACCTGTTCTTGCTGTTGTCCATGCAAGTGCTGGGCAGCTCGCGCGTGGGGCTCAATGTGCTGGTCAGCGCTTTGGTGTTGGCTTGTATCTTCGTGATTTTTCAAACGGCGTTTTCCGTGGTCTTGCCTGCTGGCAGCCTGGTGGGGCCGTATCTGCCGGAGTTCCTGAAATGATGGAAGCACTGGGTTATTTCTTCATGTCATGGCTGGACTGGCAGATCTTGCTGCTGACAGGGCTGGGCACTTTTGCCGGCATTTACATTGGCGCCATTCCTGGCCTGTCGGTGACGATGGCGGTGTCCATTCTGATTTCGTTCACTTTCAAATGGGATGTGAACCACGCCCTGGCGCTGATCTCAGGCATTTACCTGGGCGGTGTGTATGGCGGCTCGCGCAGTGCCATCTTGCTTAATATTCCTGGTGCACCGTCCGCCATTGCGACCGGATTGGATGGCTTTCCGATGGCCAAGCGTGGTGAGGCCGGTGAAGCGATTGGCCTGACGACCGTGATCTCGGTGTACGGCGGCTTCATTGGGATTTTGGCTCTGGCCGTTGCTGCACCCTTGGTCTCGGACCTGGCGCTGATGTTTGGTCCACGTGAGTACCTGCTGCTGGCCATATGGGGCATTTTGCTGGTGGGCTCGTTGTCAGGCGAGTCGCTCTCCAAAGGCATTTTCTCGGGTGCTTTGGGTGCCTTGATTGCCTGTGTGGGCCTCGATCCCATGACTGGCGAAAACCGACTGACATTCGGCAGCTTGCAGTTGTCGGCTGGCATCTCCTACATTGCGGCCATGATCGGCTTTTTTGGCGTGGCGGAGGTCATCGCACAAGTGCATGAACTTCACCTCACAGCCGTTCGCCAGAAGGTGGAGAAGATCATCCCGTCCTGGAAGCTGGTGCGCAAATACCTGCCACTCGCTACCCGCACATCTTCGATCGGTGTGGTGGTGGGTGCTTTGCCAGGTGCCGGCGGTGACATCGCCGCGCTGATGGCCTACGACCATGCCAAACGCACCGTCAAGAACCCTTCGCGGCCGTTTGGCCAGGGTGCGCATGAAGGCCTGGTGGCGCCCGAATCGGCCAACAACGCCGCGGTCGGTGGCGCTTATGTGCCGATGCTGACCCTGGGTATTCCGGGCGATGCCGTGACGGCTGTGATCATTGGCGCGCTGTACATCCATGGCCTCAAGCCAGGTCCGATGCTGATGGCTGAAACGCCGCACTTGTTCTGGTTCATCGTGGGCTCGCTGGTCTTGGCCAACCTGTTCTTGCTGGTCTTCGGGCTTACCGGTATCCGCATCTTTGCCAAGATCGTGGAAACCCCCAAGCCCATCCTGCTGCCCTTGATTCTGGTCTTGTCTGCTGTGGGCGCCTACGCCATCAACAACAATCCAGTGGACGTGTACTGGATGCTTGGCTTCGGGCTCTTGGGCTACTTCCTCAAGATGTACGGCTTTCAGGTCGGGCCAGTCATCCTGGGCATGATCCTTGGCCCCATCATGGACCGCAGCTACCGCCAGGCCATGATGTCCACGGGCAACGATGTGGGGCTCTTCTTCACCGAATTTGTGACCACGCCGCTGTCCCTGATTTTGGTGTTGTGTGTGGCCTTGACCATCCTCAGCCAAACCGCCTGGTGGCAACGCTGGCGTGCGCCTCAATCGGCTTGAGGCATGCAACCCTGATGGAGCCGGGCCCTGTGCCCGGCTTTTTTATGCGCTGCTGTTGAGGGTGGACAAGGCCTGGGCACGAAAGGCCTTGGGACTCATCCCGGTGTGTTTGCGAAAGAAACGGCTGAAGTACGCATCGTCTTCAAACCCCAGTTCAGCCGCCAGTTGCTTGACGGGCAGGTGGGTGTAAATCAACTCGCGCTGCGCCTCGTGGATCAAGCGTGCATTGATGACATCCAGCCCCGACATGCCCAGCACCTCGCGACACAAGCGTGAGAGTTGTCCGGGCGTGACGCCCATGCCATGGGCGTAGTGCTGCAAAGACTTTTGGGTGCGGAAATCCTGGTCGAGCAGGGCGCGAAATTTTTCAATTTGCCGCGTCTTGCGTGGCAAAGCCAGTTCGGTGTGGTTGCCAGTGGGGTTCAGCTGCAATCGCATGCGGTGAATCTGGATCATCAAGGCCAGCAGCAAGGCTGTGCCCGCAGCCTGGTGGCCAATGGCGTGGCTACGCGATTCGTGTTCCAGCGCAAGAAACAGTGGCATGAGTTGCGTCATGTAGCGCATGTCCTGTTGCAGCTGCAGCAAAACCGGTGTGCGGATGCTGCCCAGCAAATCGGCCATGGCCACCGAGGCGATCGACTCCAAAGCCTTTTGGCTGGCCGTCACCACCGGGCCTTGGACATCAGTGCTGAATTCAAAGCCATGCACATGGCCTGAAGGGATCACCATCACACACGGCGCTGTACCGTACAAGCGCGCATCGTCCAACAAAAATTGAACCTGGCCTTCGGTGAGGTAGAGCACCTGCAAAAAGGCTTCGTGACGGTGCGGCTGAATGACCCAGTTGTACAAGCTCGAGCGTTGTGGAATCCATTCCAGGTTGAACGAATTGCTCCAGCCCGAGGACGCCTGATCGCCGTAGAGGTCGTAATTGGGGATGCCTTTGTTGGTGTGCGTGTTCATGAGTTGGCCCGAATTGTCCAATTCTTGGGTGGAATCGTCAAACACGGCACCAGGCGGACTCTCCACAATCACAGGCATTGAGCAACAGGAGACACCATGATGCATTCACAACATTGGCTGGGCTTGCAAGGCAAGGTCTGCGCCGTCACAGGGGCGGCCAGCGGCATCGGTGCCGAAGTGGCGCGTCAGCTGGCTCAAGCCGGGGCCAAAGTGGCCTTGCTGGACCGCAACGCAGCGGGGTGCGCTGATATTGCCAGTGAATTGACTTCGCAAGGCGCCCAAGTGCTGGTGGTGCCTTGCGACATTGCGGATGAGCCGCAAACCCTGGCGGCGGCCAAAGCTGTCGAGCAGCAGTGGGGCCAGTGCAACGCCTTGATCAACAACGCCGGCATGCTGCGTCCGGGTAGCCTGGAAGATGTGTCCATGGAAGACTGGAATGCTGTGCTGTCCGTCAATTTGACCGGTTATTTGCTGTGCGCGCGTGCTTTCAAATCCATGTTGGTGAAGACCAAGGGGTCGGTGGTGAACGTCGCGTCCATTTCAGGCCTGTTTCCGCAGTCGCACAGTGGTGCTTACAGCGCCGGCAAGGCGGGTGTCTTGCTGCTCTCTCGCCAGCTGGCTGCCGAGTGGGGGCCGCAAGGGGTGCGCAGCAATGCGATTTGTCCCGGCATGATCCGCACCGCCTTGTCTGCCAAGTTTTACGAGGAGCCTGGCTTTGAAGCCAAACGGGCTGCAGTGACGGCCAGTCGCCGCATTGGTGAGCCGGTGGACATTGCCAATGTGGCCTTGTTCCTGGCCAGTGATCGTTCGGGCTATGTCAACGGCGCCGAAATTTCGGTGGATGGTGGCATGTCGTCCATGTTGATGGACATGGTCCCTCGCCCCGGCTACAACCAAACCCAATGACTGGAGACAAACAATGGATCAGACATTTGATGTGATCGTGGTCGGCTCGGGTGCTGCTGGCTTGACCTGTGCCATCACCGCCAAGAAGCGCGGACTGAAAGTTTGCGTGCTCGAAAAAGAAGCGGTGTTTGGCGGCACCACGGCGTTGTCGGGAGGTGTGCTGTGGATTCCACTGAGTGCGCATGGCCGCAAGCAAAACTCGCAGGATTCGGTAAAGGCCGTCCATGCCTACATGATGAACGAGACCGGGCGTTTTTACGATGAAAAGGCGGTGCAGGCCTTCATCGACAACGGCCCCAAGATGGTGGACATGCTCGAAAAAGAAACCGCCATGCAGTTCGTGCCTACCCTGTATCCGGACTATCACCCGGACGTGGCGGGCGGGGTGGACATCGGTCGCTCCATCCTGGCCAAACCGTATGACATTCGGGGTTTGGGCAAAGACATGGCTCGCCTCAAGTTGCCGCTCAAGACCATCACCTTCATGGGCATGATGTTCAATTCATCCAATGCCGATCTGAAACACTTTTTCAGAGCCACCAAGTCCTTGACGTCTGCGGTGTACGTGGCCCGCCGGTTGGTCAATCACCTGCGTGAATTGCTGCTGTACCGTCGTGCCATACAGGTCACCAGCGGCAATGCACTGGCCGCGCGGCTGGCGCAGTCTGCGCTGGATCTTGGCATTCCGATTCTGACGTCGCACAAAGTGATGGGGCTGGAGCAAAGCGATGGCCGCATCACGGGGGTGCAGGTTGAGTTGGCAGATGGCCAAAAAGTACAGATGCATGCCCAGCGTGCCGTGGTGCTGGCCAGTGGCGGTTTCCCGCACGACCTCAAGCGTATCGCCCAGGCCTACCCCCATGCGCACCGTGGGCACACACACCTTTCGCCTACCCCGGTGAGCAACACGGGCGATGGCGCCAATATGGCCGAGCAGGCCGGTGGCGTGGTGGATATTCGCTTTGAGAACAGTGCGGCCTGGATGCCTGTGACGCCAGTGGATTTTGGCGGTGGCGAGATCGGTGTGTTTCCGCATTTGCTGGACCGCTACAAGCCCGGTGTGATTGGTGTGCTGAGCAACGGTCGTCGCTTTACCAACGAATCCAATTCGTACCACGATGTGGGGCTGGCCATGATCGAGGCCTGCAAAGACATGGATGAGACGGCCATGTGGCTGGTGTGCGACAAGCAGACCCTGGGCAAATACGGCTTGGGCTATGTCAAGCCTGCACCGCTGCCCATCGGACCGTTCTTGCGCAATGGTTATTTGCTCGAGGGCAAGACACTCGCCGAGCTGGCGCACAAAGCAGGCATTGACGCACAAGCCCTGCAAGCTACGGTGGAGGCCTACAACGTGCACGCAGAGCGCGGGGAAGACCCCGAATTTGGTCGCGGTCGCACCAGTTTTAACCGCTACCTGGCCGATCCCGACCACAAACCTAACCCCTGTGTGGCCCCGGTTCGAAAAGGACCGTTTTATGCGATCAAGGTCATCATGGGCGATTTGGGCACCTTCGACGGCATTCAGACCAACGTACAGGGCCAGGTGTTGCGCCGCGATGGCTCGGTCATCGAAGGGCTGTATGCAGCCGGCAATGACCGCGCCAGCATCATGGGTGGAAACTACCCCGGGGCAGGTATCACGCACGGACCTAATATGACCTTTGCTTACGTCAGCGCCAATCACATTGCAGATCAGGCAGGAGTGTGAACATGAACAGAACAGATGTACTCAAGCGTCCCTTGGTGGACCACCGCATCTACACCATCCGTTTGCGCAAGATGCCGGAGTTTCTGGAGGTGTTCAACCGTTTGGCGATGCCGATCCTCATGCAGACCTTGGAACACCCCGTGGGCTTTTATGTCAGCCAGGTCGGCCCGCTCAACCAGTTTGTGCACCTGTGGAGTTACGAAAGCCTGGCCGATTACGAACGCCGGTGCATGGCCCGCGATACGCACCCAGACTTTGCCGCCTACCTCAAGGCCTCGGAGCACCTCATCGAAGCGCAGGAGACCCGGCTGATCAAGGCGCTGGACATGCCGGGCTGGCAGGCGCCCTGACGCGAAATTTCAGATCAGATTGCGCAGGGCTTTGGCAGCATCTTGCAAGACCGGCAGAATGCGCTTAACCGCGTGTTCGACATCTTCGTTGTTGATCGGCATGGTCACGCCCATGGCGCCGTGCACGGCGTTGTTGCGATCCAGCAGGGGCACGGCAATACCGCGGTAGTTGAGTTCAAGCTGCTGCTCGGAAAGGGACCAGCCCTGGCGCCGGAACTGCTGCAGGTCTGCATGCAGCTTGGACTTGTCGGCCACGGTGTAGGGTGTGTAGGCGCGCAACTCGTGCTGTGCCAGCCACTGGGACGTCACGGCAGGATCCAGCGCAGACATGATGGCCATGCCTGCTGCGGTGACTTGCGCCTGAATGCGGGCACCGGGCATGTAGCCCGATGTCATGTGCCGGTGGTTGCTACTGCGGGCTACAAACACTGTTTCGGCACCATCCAGAATGGCCAAATAGGCGATCTCGTCTGTGCCATTGGTGATGCGCTGCAAATACGGTTGCACCAATCGGGGCAGACGCGCGGACTCCAGATAAGCATGCCCGAGCTTGAGGATGCGCGGCATCAACCAAAACAGCTTGCCGTCGGTTCCTGCATAGCCCATGTGCACAAGGGTCTTGAGGTAACGGCTCGCGGCGGTCCGCGTCATGGCGCAACGCTGGCCAGCCTGGGTCGCGGTCAGGCGAGGGTGGTCGGCATCAAAGGCTTCGATGATGGCCAGACCTTTTTCCAGGCCGGCGATCCAGTCCTTGCGGTCCAAGGCTGAGGTCTCTTGGCTAGGGTGGTACATACCTCGAATTATGCTCAAGTGTGGATTGAACTGCGGCGCGAATCATCAAATGCTTTTAAGATCGAGCCATGCAAACACGACAACTTGGACCCTTCTGCGTCAGCGCCATTGGCCTGGGCTGCATGAACCTGAGCCATGCATATGGCGCTCCCGTCTCGCGCGAACAAGGCGAGCGTGTGCTGCTCGCGGCGCTGGACGCAGGTGTGACGTTTTTTGATACTGCTGCACTTTATGGTTTTGGGGCTAACGAGACCTTGGTGGGCGAGGTGTTGAAGCCTCACCGTAACAAGTTCATTCTGGCCAGCAAATGCGGCATGCAAGGCGTGGACAAGGGCGATGGCACCAAGGTACGTGTGATTGATGGCCGCCCTGCCACGATCCGTCAGACCTGCGAAGACGCACTTCGACGCTTGCAGACCGATGTGATCGACCTGTACTACCTGCACCGTTGGGACAAACAAGTGCCCATCGAAGAGAGCGTAGGGGCCCTGGCCGATCTGGTGCGTGCGGGCAAGATTCGCACCATTGGCTTGTCCGAAGTCTCTGCCACCACTCTGCGCAGGGCGCATGCGGAGCATCCGATCACTGCTTTGCAGACGGAGTATTCCCTGTGGACGCGCAACCCCGAAATTGCGGTGCTGCAAGCCTGCCGAGAGTTGGGGGTGACTTTTGTGCCCTTCAGTCCAGTGGCGCGTGGCTTTTTGTGTGGTCCGCTGGACATTGCCGGCTTTGACGCCAAGGACATCCGCCGCACCATGCCGCGCTTTGCGCCAGACAACTACACCGCCAACCTCAAGCTGCTGCCTGCCTACAACGCGCTGGCGCAGGAGGCCAGTTGCAGCCCGTCGCAATTGGCACTGGCCTGGTTGCTGCACAAGGGCGAGGATCTGATTCCTATCCCCGGCACCACCTCGGTCGAGCATTTGCTCGACGACCTGGGGGCAGTGGATGTGAGGTTGTCTGCAGAGTTGATGGCTCGCGCTGAAGCCCTCATCAATGAGCGAACAGTCAAAGGCGACCGCTACAACGCACAGGCCAACAGCGAGGTGGATACCGAGGTGTTTTACTGAGGCTCAAACCTCAGCACATTTTTTGGCCACGTCATTCATGCCATCGCGTTCCACGGGAAAGAATCCAGGCATGTTGTATTTGTTGAAATGGCTGTAGCTGGAAAAGGCCATGCTCCAGTCCCCAAACCGTCTCTCGCTGATGGCAGAACGTGACAGCAGCTGAACCTGATGGTGTCGTTCATCCCGGCAAATGCTTTGCCAAAGAGCCTCGATGTTTTCGCGTGGTCCCTCAATACATTGAACAAAAATCTCTTCTGTGTACAGAAGATGGCCTGTGATGTCCAGGCGTTTGTTTTTCTCGCGGCACTGGCTCAGCAGGTTGAAAAGATGCAAGCTACCCAGCTTGTGTGTAGACAGGGATTGATAGACAAGACGTTCAAGCACGACAAACTCACCATAGATACTTTCTTTATTTTGTAATGGCTGGGTTGTCGGAAACTGACATTGCTGCACCATGGCGGTGCATGCAAAAGTGCCTAGCTTGCATCCGGTTGAGCATTAGGGGCAGCCCTCTGAAAAGCCAGCAGCTCCAGACAGGCCTGTTCTACCGCCATGATCAGTGGCCATGGGGTCAGATCCACCTTGAAACGACGTGCGCTCTCGATTTGGGGGATCAAGTAGCAATCGGCCAGGCTGGGGGCGTGGCCATGGCTGAAGCGGCCGCGCTGGGTGTCTGCGGCCAGTAGCGCTTCGTAGGCGTCAAAACCGGCGCTGATCCAGTTTCCGCACCAGGCATTGATCGCATCGTCATCGGCGCCAAAAGTGTGGCGCAGGTATTCCAGAATGCGCCGGTTGTTGATCGGGTGAATATCGCAACCCACGATGGCGGCGAGGGCCCGCACTTTTGCGCGTTCTACTGCGTCACGCGGCAGCAGAGGCGGTTCGGGGTATTGTTCTTCCAGCCATTCAATGATGGCTGGAGACTGGATCAGCACCTCGCTGCCTGTATCAAGTGCGGGCACCAGCTGCTGTGGGTTGACCGCCTTGAAGGCGTCTTGCAGGTGTTCTTCCTTGGCCAGGTGCACCGCGATGTATTCGGTACTCAGGCCCTTGAGTTCGAGTGCGATGCGCGTGCGGTGGGAAGTGCCGCTGCGCCAGAAGTTGTAGAGTTTCATGGGACTCATTGTGCAGCAGCCTGCACCTCATCGGGAAGGTGAAGAGGTTGGAATCACGCTTTGCGATACGGCTTGCAGCTGATCGCGTAGCCAGCGGTGCGCCAGGTCTTGCTGATGGCGCTGGTGCCAGACCATGTACATCGGCATGGTGGGGCAAGGCACCGGGACTTCGGCGTCTTGCAGGCCCCGCATCAAGTGCTCGCGCATCAAGCCCGGGACAGTCGTGAGCAGATCGGTGCCGCGGATGAAGCCGGGCAGGCCGGCAAATCCCGGAACCAGCACGCGGAAACGACGTTCGATGCCTTTGCGCAGCAGGTGTTGATCGATATCGAGCGGCCGCTGCGGTGCATACAGAATCGTGACGTGTTCCGCCGCCAGGTAGTCCTTGCGGCTGGTGGGCGCTGCTCGTACTTCGGGGTCGTAGAAGACGCGGTAGCGATCTGCAAACAAACGCTTTTGCACGATATCGGTACCCTCGGGCGGACGGGGACTGATGATGAGCTGGCATTGCTGCTGGCGCAGCATGTCGGGGGTAGGCACATCGGATGCGATGACGCGCAGTGACACGCCCGGCGCCTGCTGGCGAAGACGCTGCATCAACCCAGGCAGCAGCGCATCGCGTTGAAAGTCATTGGCGGCAATGGTGAAAGTGGTTTGCCAGGTGGCTGGATCAAAGTTGTCGCTTTGAGCAAAACGCTCCAGCTCCACCAGCAGTTCGCGTGCACGGTCAGCCAGGGTGAGTGCGCGTGCGGTGGCCACGATGCCACGCCCGGATTTGGTGAACAGCGCATCGTTTGTGATGGCGCGCAGCTTGTCGAGCATATGGCTGACGGCCGATTGCGTCACGCCCAGGCGTTGGGCTGCAGCTGTGACCGAGCCGGTGTCCACCACCGTGACCAACAATCGCAACAAACGGACGTCAAGATCTGACCAATCAAAATGACTCATGAATAACATGATAAATCATCTATTGATTGAATGTGTCATGAAAAGCAAACTCGCACCATTCCAATCGGAGAAGCTGATGCAAAAACGTGAAATTGAAGGCACCACCCCTTTTGATGGGGACTCGGCGCGCAAAGGCTATGCGCTCAACAAAATGTGCTTTTCCTTCAACGATGCAGCCAATCGCGCTGCATTCAAGCAAGACGAAGAAGCCTATATGACCCAGTACAAGCTGACCGACACTCAAAAAGACGCCATCCGTTCGCGCCAGGTGCTGCAGCTGATCGACGCGGGCGGCAACGCCTACTACCTGGCCAAATTTGCGGGCATCTTTGGCTTGGACATGCAAGACATTGGCGCCCAGCAAACCGGCATGAGCAAAGACGAATTCAAAGCCAAGCTGCGCGCTTACGCCTCCAACTGAAAGATCACCATGGCACAACTCATCGGCGGTCTCGCCTCTTCACACATCCCCGCCATTGGCGGCGCAATCCATAAAGGCATCCAGGCCGACCCCTATTGGGCTCCGTTTTTTGCTGGCTACCCGCCGGTGCAAAAGTGGCTGGGCGAGAAAAAGCCCGACGTCGTCGTGATCTTCTACAACGACCATGGCCTGAACTTTTTCCTCGACAAAATGCCCACCTTTGCGGTGGGCGCTGCTGCCCAGTACAACAACGCTGATGAAGGCTGGGGCATTCCCACGCTGCCACCTTTCAAGGGCGAAGTGGATTTGTCTTGGCAGATCATCAACACCTTGGTGGCCAAAGACTTTGACATCGTCACCTGTCAGGAAATGCTGGTCGACCATGCGTGCACCTTGCCACTCAAATTGTTTTGGCCCGAGGGTGAAGCGCCTGTGACCATCGTCCCGATCAACATCAATACGGTCCAATTTCCTTTGCCTTCAGCCAAGCGTTGCTACGCACTTGGCAAAGCCGTGGGCGAAGCGATTGCGGCCTGGGACAGCGACAAAAAAGTCGCCGTGCTGGCCTCCGGCGGCCTGAGCCACCAGTTGGACGGTGAGCGCGCCGGTTTCATCAACAAAGAGTTCGACCTGCAGTTCATGGACAGCCTGGTCAGCAACCCGGAATGGGCGACCCAGTTCAGCAGCCTGGACCTGGTTGAAAAAACCGGCACGCAAGGCGTGGAACTGCTCATGTGGCTGGCCATGCGCGCTGCGCTGTCGGTGGCCGGACCGCGTGTGAAAGAGGTGCACCGCAACTATCACATCCCGATTTCCAACACGGCGACCGGCTTGATGGTGTTTGAAGCAGCCTGAGTGTTCAGGCTTACTTGGCGTTGGCCTTCATGAGCTCGTCCTTGAGCTCTTTCATGCGCTGCTGCAGCGGGCCGAACGGTCCGTACTTGTGTTGCTCGGCGCTCATGCCGGTCACGTAGGGGCCGAAGGCCGCGTCCACCGGTTTGTTCCAACGTGCGGGGAAGTCGCGCTCCAGGTGCGGCTTGACCTTGCGTGGCTTGCTCAGCACAAACGATGCCACATCGTAGGCCTCGTCGTCGCTCAGCTGGGGCTGGCCGTGGGCAGCGCCCAGCGGCATGTTGGTCTTGATGAAGGCTGAGGCCGTGAGCAGGCGGTTCATGCCTGCGCCGGTGTTGAAAGTGTCATTGCCCCACAGCGGCGGGAAGGCATAGCCCGTGGCGCTGCCCACCGGGCCATTGCGTGTGCCTTGACCTTCAGCGCCGTGGCAGCTGGCGCATTTCTCGGCGTAGACCTTGCCGCCCGCTACGGTGTCGGCTTTGCGGTCAGGGGCCTTGAAGGGGGGCAGCCCCTGGCCTTGCACCTTGGCAGCCACGGGCACATCCCTGGACAGGAAGTGCATATAGGTCACAAAGGCCTTCATTTCGCGGCTGTCCAGAGGCAGGGGCTTGCCGGCCATACTGCGTTCCATGCAGCCGTTCACGCGTTCTTCGATGGTGCTGACCTCGTCTTCACGGCCTCGGTACTGCGGAAAGGTGGCGTGTGTGCCCACCCAAGGCATGGCAAAGGGCTTGGTGCCATTGGCTTCGTGGCACGACACGCAGGCCAGGTTGTTGCCGGCGTAGCGCATTTTGGGGTTTTTCACCTCGGGGCCGATGTGGGCGAAGGTGCGCTCGCTCAGTTCCTTGCCGTACTTGACGAGCTTGCCGTAGGGGTCGTCGGGCAGGTTGGTGGTGTCATAGGTTTCGGGGGCGGCAATGGCCCAGGCTTTTTGAGGAGCCGGTGCGGGTGCTTGTGCGGTCTGGGCCCAGGCATGGGGAATGGCGGCAGCTGCGATCAGGCCGAGGAGAAGAGGCGACTTCATGGGTAACTCCGATTTCACGAACGTCGGGAAGACATCTCCCGACCGTAGATCAGCTTATGGTTTCTATATTTGCAGCGACTGATAAATCTCAATGTGGATGGGCTGAATGTGAAGGACTTGTTTTGGGTCAAGGACTGGCTAGAATTCACCGACCGCCCGGTTGGTTAATTTGGGCAACAGATTGCACACATTTCGGAGACCCCATGACCGCAGTTCTTCAGAGTTTCATCGCCGGCCGCTGGATCGGCCAGCAAGCCGCCCAGTCACTGCGCAGCGCCATCAACGGCCAGACGGTGGCCGCGGCTCACGCCGAAGCGCTCGACTTTGGCGAGGCCGTGCACTACGCCCGCACCGTGGGCCTGCCCAACCTGCTCAAGCTGGACTTTCAGGAGCGCGCCCAGCGCCTAAAGGCCTTGGCCAAGTACCTGGGTGAGCACAAGGAAGCGCTGTACGCGATCTCAGCCCACACCGGCGCCACGCGGGCCGACAGCTGGGTGGACATTGAAGGCGGCGCGGGCACGCTGTTCGCCTATTCGAGCATGGGCAGCAACGAGCTGCCCAGCGGCAACCTGATCCACGAAGGTCCGGCGTTCCCGCTGGGCAAGAAGGGCGGCTTTGCGGGCACGCACATCCTGGTGCCGCGTGGTGGCATTGCGGTGCACATCAATGCTTTCAATTTCCCCATCTGGGGCTTGCTCGAAAAATTCGCCCCCAGCTTTCTGGCGGGCATGCCCTGTATCGGCAAACCCGCTTCGTCCACCAGCTACCTGACCGAGGCCATGGTGCGTCTGGTCGAGCAATCGGGCATCCTGCCTGCGGGCAGCCTGCAACTGGTGATCGGCTCCACGGGTGACCTGCTGGACCGCCTCAACGGCCAGGACGTGGTGACCTTCACCGGCTCGGCCGACACCGCCGCCAAGCTGCGCGTGCACCCCAATGTGGTCAAGCACAGCATCCCCTTCAACGCCGAGGCCGACTCGCTCAACTGCGCCATCCTCGCGCCCGATGTGACGCCCGACGA
>JACCDG010611474.1_pt1 | contig 41650 bp, 40 predicted proteins | sample 7442471 | NCBI WGS metagenome assembly JACCDG01 (sample SAMN15323444, study PRJNA562643) | freshwater metagenome | isolation source: river surface water | place: USA:Blue River Watershed | collected 2017-08-17
CCGCCATCACCCACTCGCCGTGAAACGATTGAGAGCTCTTCTTCTTCAGACTGGTAGCCCAGAACCACAAGCTCGAACCGATCGAGGACGGCCTCGCTGAGATGTGAGGTCGCGACAAACTCTTTTGGATTCTGCGTTGCGATCACCAAAAAACCCGGTGCCGCGCGAATCACCCCGAGCCGCGGAACAGTGATCATTCGCTCATCAATCGCTGGCAATAGAACGTTTTGCACGCCTTCCGGCAGACGATTGAGCTCATTGATGAAAAGCACACCGCCTTCGCGCATGGCCTCGACCAATGGGCCTGGCATGAAGGCGTCCGCACTGAAACCCTTCTTGATTACGGTCGGAGGATCAAACCAACCAGAGAGCTTTTGCTCAGAATAGCGACTGTCGCCATCTACACGAAAAACTGGAGATCCCAACTCTTGGGTGACGGCCAACGCAAGGTGGGTCTTACCAACGCCGACAGGGCCTTCGATCAAGACATTGCGCTTGGCTTTCAAACAAGCTCTCACGCGACCCAGCTCTTCATCTCGGCCGATCAACTCAAATGGCGCAGCACCTTTGCTGGAGCTCTTCATTTACGCGCCTTCTTTCTTGCCGGAGACTTCTTGGAGGTAGGCTTCTTAGTCCCTGATTTTTTCGCCACTGAAGCAGTAGTCTTTGTGGTTTTCTTGACAACTTTCTTCGCACTCGCCACATTGCCGCCTTGTTGCCGCCGGAGATACTCCTCAACAATGTAGCTCGCTACGTCGGAGGGCTTGGTTCCGACACCAAAACCAGCATCGAACCCCGTTTCAAGTGCCATCGGATGAGTTACCCGAGGCCCTCCAGCCACGAAAATCAGCTTTTCTCTCAGACCCATCTTCTCAGCGCGCGCCATGAGGTCCTTCATATCTCGCAAATGGATGTTGTGCTGAGTGACGACCTTAGAGACCAAGATGGCGTCAGCGTTCTCACGAACGGCAAGCTTTAGCAGATCATCATTGAGAACCTGCGAGCCGAGGTTGCGCGCATCCAGCCACTGATAACGTTCAAGACCATAATCGCCGGCAAAACCCTTCATGTTGATGATCGCATCGATACCAACCGTATGAGCGTCAAATCCCGTACAAGCCCCAAGAACGATGAGTTTGCGCCCAATCTTCTCCTGGATGATCTGATCGATCTCCTCTCGGGAGCGCTTCTTGGCTTCAACCTTGAGAACCTTGATCTTGGTGTAATCGACGGTGTGTCTAATGTTGCCATATACGACAAAAAACGAAAAACCCTGCGCGGCCTCTTCAACCGTCGCAACCTTGATCTGATCAAAACCCATCTTCTGTACAAGCTGAACCGCTGCCTCGCGCGCCTCTGGCGAAACAGGCACAGGCAACGTGAACGCGAGCTGTATTGTCCCGTCGTCCATGATGTCGCCGTAGGGCTTGAGCGCTTTGAGATTAGCTTGTGCGACTTGTTGGGTAGATGGGTTCTTCATAGCAACTCAAAGAATGGGTTGAAGTAATTCTTATCTCGCGCAATGACCCCATCGAGGCCCTTGCCACCCGTTTCGGTGCGACTGACTTCGGCAAAAGCACGTTCTTCAATCGCTTTGAAGAGGCCTTTGCGATCGATCATTTCGAGATGCTGAAGCGTATCCTGGAGCACTTTCTCCGCCCAATTCTCGATAATTCCGTCTCGCTTAAACGAAATATCCGCACCCAGATCCTTTGCTCCGTTAAAGATGTACTTGGCGTTCTTGATGCTCATCCATCGGTCTTGGAGGAGAGGGGTGTGCATCGCTTCCGTGGCCATGCCAAGAAGCTGAATCGTCTGCCCTGTCAGCACCCCTACAAAATTAAACATCGCGTCCATCAGATGGCTGTAGAATATGTCCCCGCACTTATAGCGCGTTGGCGGCATGAATTTGATCGGCGACTGCGGAAAAATATCTCGCGTCATTTGAGCCCGCGCGATTTCGAGCAGAAAAACATTGGGGTGCTCAGGATTCATTTCCTGCGCGTGACCCAAACCCATCAGATTTTGCGTCATCCGCGCATTGAGAGCGAAGCGCTCATTGATGAACTGCGAGGCTAAGACTTGGTGCCCGTTCTGAATCGCGTCCGCAGTAGTGAGGTAGTTGTCTTCGCCGGTGTGGATGACGATCTTCGAGAGCGCGATAATCCTTCGCGAAAAATGCTGGTCGATCAACGTGCGCTTCATGTTGATATCGCGGAATAGAATCCCGTACATCGCGTCGTTGAGCAGAAAGTCGAGTCGCTCCATCGCGCCAAGGGCTGCGATCTCGGGCATGCAGAGCCCCGAACAATAGTTGGTTAAGCGCAGATAGCGCCCCAACTTGCGACTCTCGTCATCGAGCGCGTCGCGCATGATCCTAAAGTTAGCCTGTGTCGCGTACGTTCCGCCAAAACCTTCTGTCGTCGCTCCATGCGGAACAAAGTCGAGGAGCGACTGCGCCGTGCTCCGGATCACCGCGATCGCGTCCGCCCCCGCCTGAGCGGCGGCACGTGCTTGAACAGCATCTTCAAATATGTTTCCGGTCGCGACGATCACGTACAGCAAAGGTCCATTCTTGCCGGTTGGGTCGAACGGATCGCTCGTCTCTGCACGAATCGCATCCCGTTTCGTGCGCTGCTGAACCAAATTGTCGCGTGCATTTTGGCAAAGCTCACGGGCTTTAGCTCGGACTTCTGCGTCGCTGGCCCGAGGCATGTCATGTAGTTTTACTTTGCGAGAGGCCGCTGCTTGCGCAAGCTCCGTCGCGGTCATCTTTTTCTGGATCATCCCGTTGACGAACCAATGAAGTACTCCTTTGCCGAGAACTCCTTCGCGGCGTAAGTCTTCAACTATGAGATTCACTTCAGGAAACGCCTGGCCCGCTTGCTGAACCGCTCCTTCAACGCCCAGTAAGCGAAGAGTCGCGCGCTCGATCGCCACGGTCGTGTGATCAGCGATCATCTTCTCAACGGGCTTGGAGATGGTATCGGCCAGCGCTCGGCAGGTATCGATGGTCTGGGTATTCAAAGCAAGATGGGCCATGGGACTCCGATTTAAGTCGCGTACTGCTCCATGAAGAGACGCTTGAGCTCAGGGCTCTCGCGTAGAATCGATAGGGCGAGTTCTGCGTGGCCCTCAGTATAGCCATTTCCGATGCGAAGGTCTACGTCTGCGCCGACACCTTCCGCGCCGAGAGCGGCACGCGTGAAGCTCGTCGCCATGCTAAAAAAGTAGACGATGCCCTTAGGCTTGCAGCTCAAGATACAGGACATTTCCGTTTCAGGAATATTAGCGACGTTGATCACCACATCTGCCATCCGGCCTTTGGTAGCGTTCCAGACTTTTTCCATCACAGTCACACTTTGGCGAGCATCAACCTGGATCACTTCATCCACAAAAGAAAGCGCGCTGAGTCGAGCGATTGCTGCATCCGAGTAATCCACTGCGATAGTCTGTACACCCCTTTTACGCTTTGCTTCAAAGAGGCAGAGCACTCCAGATTTGCCGCCACCGCCGACAACAACAACGGTTTGATTCTCTTGCACGAGCTGGCGGGTTTGCGCCGGGGCTCCTGCTACATCGAGTGTCGCTAAAGCAACGGTTTCCGGCAGATCTTCAGGCAACTTCGCAAAAATTCCCGAAGCAAAGAGGATTGCATGCCCTTCGATATCGACTCGGTCGATCTTAGGATGAATCTTCTTGATCTTACGTATCTCAAGCGGCGTGAGCGAAAGGGATACAAGCGTCGCGATCCGATCTCCTACCGCCACTGGCTTCTGAGCGACCGGATACGCTGGCCCCACAGCCGCAACCTTGCCAATCAGCATGCCGCCCGATCCGGTGACCGGATTGTGCTGTTTGCCTCGACGAGCAACGAGCTCCAGGATGTGCTTCTCGATCTGGGCAACGTCGCCGCCACACACATCCGAGATCTGATGAAAGCTCGCCGAGTCGATGTTGAGGCTCTCGACCTCGATGAGAAGTTCATCTTGGGCAATTGGCAGAGAAGGGTCAACCTTCTCCGCTTGTTGAGGCAGCACGCCCTGAGGCGCGACAACTCGTTGCAATCCCAATGGATCAGGCGATTTAAATAGAGCCATTTGTCCTCACGGACTGAAGTTTAGCGCTGAGCTGCCTTCTTAGCTATGCGTTCTTCAGCCATGCGATCCGCGACCAAGTGAGCGGGGAGATTCTCGGCTGACGCACGCTCAAGGATTTGAGTGATTGTCGCGCCAATCTGAGCCACATGTTCGAAAGCGCGCTTGCGATTGTATCCGCCTTGGCCGTGCTGCTCGTGATAGATGTTCATCAGTCCGCCTGCATTAATGGCGTAGTCAGGCGCGTAAGTCATACCACGTTGCATTAACTCGTAGCCTTGCTCGGGGGTCGCGAGCTGATTGTTCGCGGCACCTGCGACGACCTTGGCTTTGATCCGAGGCAGAGTGTCTGCACTGATCGAAGAACCCAACGCGCTTGGCGAGAAGATATCGCATGGAACATCGTAGATCGACTCAGGACGAACGGTTTCAATGCCGTACTTCTGGGTCGCGCGATCAATAACGGTTTGATCGATGTCGCAGCCGATGACTTCAGCTCCGTCCGCAACGAGGTGCTCGAGCAGGTAGTAAGAAACGCTACCCAATCCCTGAAGTGCGATCTTGAGGCCTTTGAGGCTTGTAGTCTTGAAGGTGTGCTGAGCGGTTGCACGCATTCCGTGGTAAACGCCCCATGCCGTGGCTGGCGAGGGATCGCCGCTTGACTGAGGCTCGCCATCAATGCCGAGGACGTAGGGAGTCTTGGATTTAACGATTTTGAGATCTTCGGATCCGATTCCGACATCTTTTGCTGTGATGTAGTTGCCATTCAATCGGTTCACAAACTCACCGTAGCGTTGGAGCATGGCAGGATTCTTTTGCGTGCGAGGATCGCCGATGATGACAGCCTTGCCTCCACCCCACTCGAGACCCGAGATCGCAGCCTTGTAGGTCATACCTTTTGAAAGTCTGAGCACATCGTTGAGCGCTTCAGTTTCGGATACGTAATTCCACATCCGGCAACCCCCCGTAGCGGGGCCCAGGACAGTTGAATGAAGAGAGATGATTGCCTTCAAACCCAACTGAGAATCGTTACAAAACACGACTTGTTCGAAATCATTAAAACCCGGGGCGCTGATCTTCTCGAATACCATAGTTGATTGTTCCCTTTTTGTACTGCGGGCGACCTTATCAGGCGCCTATTCAGCGCGCAACCCATTTTGGAACTGCCCAAAATGTAAAAAAGTAAGCAGTCCTTTCATAAACTTAGATGCAAAAATTTGCCTTCTTTGAAGTGGGTAATTTTCTTTTTTGAAACCAAAGGGCGTAGAAATTTTCGTTTAATTTTTAAGGACTTAGAAGTCAAAGTCATTGCCAACTGAACGGTCATCGCACCCAGTTCTCATCTCTCATGGAGAGAGCAGTTTCATCTACTTTTAGTTTGACGCGTTGTGTCTAAGTCGATAATCACCCCTCGAACCAAACTAGATCGTTTTAGTAACTTGATGAGCCTGTTTTGATCAATTTACTCGGCCGGTCTAGGAACCCCCAAAACCCCTGCCATGAGGATTACCCATGTTTTCTATTAAAAAAGCGGCCTCTGCCCTCGTCCTGATAGCTTCAGCCACTTTCTACTCAGCTTGTGAAGTGAACAGCACCGGTGGAGGCGTCTACGTCCCTCCAACGACCTACGCGACCACGGAATATGAACTCTTCGCAGACCTCAGAAGCGTCTACGACACCTCGCTCGACCAATTCAATGCATTCGGCGTCAGCAGCCTCGTTGGAGACTTCGACTACTTCCTGGACCTCCAGCTCTGCACGCGCTTTCCTGGTGATCCGACCTGCTACGACGGTGGCGAGTGGATTCTCCTCGAGAGATCCCTCGAAACCACAGATTCAGCCGGAATTTGGAACGTTATTGAAAACAACCCTTCGTTCAATTGCTGCGTGACTTTTGATACCTTCGCAAATGCTTGCTTGGCCTACGCTCCCTGCTTGTTTGATCGCCAGATCTACTCTGACGACTTCTATGCGACTCGCGCTCTTGTCGGAATCGACGTATTGGTTGAAGACGTTTGGGGCGGATATGATCCTGCCTATCGTACCTACGAAGGTCACAATAGAGAGAACATCGTAGCAACCGCGGTTACTACCTCTTCATTCTTTTCTGCGAAGCAATCTGATGTCTTCTACACGGACATTGACGCCTTCGGCGTAGCTACCGGCGGTTTGACCGCTGCAGGCAACCCAGTTGCTGAGACCAAGCCAGTCACCCGAGCAATCGTTAAACACGGCGCTAAAGGCAATCAGCTCGTCAAGTTCAAGACCCGCCAGAAGCCTACCCTCATCACTGACGAGACCAAGCTGACCGCGGAACAGGCTGCAATGCTCAAGAAAGCTCGCGACGCTGTCAAAGCTTTGCCTGCTGGCAATCACCTCAACTAAGGCTTTAGGGATAACTCCCGAAGAACCCATTTTTGAGAAAAGGGCGCAAGGATGCGCCCTTTTTGCTTTCTAAAGCCTTTATTATTCATTACTTAACGCCCAGCACCCTAAAAAGGGAGCCAGGACCTTTGGGGCGGCAACCTTTTAGGACCCCGTTGAGTGCCTAAACTTTAGACAGCCGTGTCGCCCTGGTAACACCCTGCTAGAACCCCACTTTAAGCCCACCCTCCTGACACACCCATAACCCATTGATTATATAAGTCTTAAATACCCGATTAAACTGGTATCACTTTGGCCCACGCCTTGCTTCAGTACCTACCAGAGTGAGAAATCGTACGCGTGGGTCGGAGTACCTACGCGCTACCAGTAGAAGTGGAATAGTGCGGGCCGATGCTCGTGCGATGAGGAGTAGTGTATGATTCGCAGAAAAAGATTTGTGGCCGTGGGGATTCTGGCCCTATCGCTCAATTTTGTGCCGCTGGTGGCCTCTGGGCAAGACGCTGGGCCGCTGGTGGACTCCGGGCAAGACCTCGTGAAGCACAATCCCAAGTTTAAGCAAACCCGCTTACTGAACAAAGCCGACTTTGCACAATATCAAAAGTGGAAGAAGGAGCAAGAAGACGAAGCGAAGGCTAAACCTCTTGCAGTCGCCACGCCCAAGTCAACGGCTAAGCCTAAGAAGCCTGCTGGTGAATCCGCTGCAGACAAAACCAAGCGCATCGCAGCCGAAGAAGCCGCAAAAGCTGCCAAAACTGCCGAATCCGACAAATGGGCGGCAATGGAGGCCGAACTCCTTGCCAAGGTGGATGCTAAGCTTGGCGAAAGCTCAACTAAGGCCGAAGCGAAGCCAGCTGAAGCCAAGCAGGAGCCTGCCCCAGCCCTCAACTTGTACACCAAACCCAAGGGCCCGCTCACGGACAAGACCGTCGACGAACTTAAGTCTAATGTTTTGTTCTTAGACTTCAACATTGCTGAGTTCGGCAAAGGCACCGACAACCATATCGTCGCCCTGCGCGGCAGCATCCCTCTCAAGTGCCGAGACTTCATCAACGTTGAAAAAAATCTGTCGTGCACAGACACCAACGGCAAGCAGTCAGTTGCTTTCAGAATCTCTGACACTGCCGATGGCAAAGGCGCTGCCTGCATGAAGGAGTTTCGTGACTCCAAGGCTAAGTGCTCCACTGAAACTTGCACTTACCTCTCCAAGGAGAACGGTTACGGCGACCTCGCCAAGATGAAACTCACGGGCGACGTGACTGCTACCTTCATGACGGTCGATCCAAACGCGAATGAAGACAAAGGGATCAAGTGCGATCACTTTGACCCAGGCAACATCATCGCTCACGAAAGCGCCGCTACACGGACTGAAGCTTCTCAAAGAGCTAAAGAAAGCAAACGCGATCTCGTTAAAGAGCAAGACAAGTACAACATCACCCATTGCTTCAAATCTTTCGACGACATCGCCATCGGTCGTGACTCGGCTAATCGCCTCACGGAGTGGACCGAGGCTGCAAAGGCTCGCGCCCTGAAGAGCTTTGACGAAGCCGAGCTTCGCTTGCTCCAAAAGCTAGCAGCAACCAAGCCTCTCGAGGAGCTCGACGAAGTCCGCGGCCTCCTCAACGAGTGGGCATCCGCTCACGAAGACGGTTGCGATAAGATCGCCCAAGTGTATCGCACGATTGCTGTGCGCTACTCGCGCTACAAGCCTAAGCGCTCTCGCTACGGCGACGAAGAAGCTTTGTTCGACGGCCCTACAGGCGGATACGACGAAGCTTCTGCAGTCATCGCCGAAGCTCAGGAGCTCAGCTGCCTCAAAGACAGCACGCAAGACACCTTGGCGAACTACCAGCGCCAGATCGAGCTCGGCAAAGCACAAGCTGTGGGCGCGATGGGTTTCCAAAACAACATGCTCCTCGGTCCTACGATGCAGAGCTTGTTGGGCGGCATCCAAGACGATCTCCAAGAGTCATGCTCTGGACCATTCGCTAGTGCCGAGTCCTGCTCCAGCGCCTACTCAGCAATGCAGAGTGCCGCGCGGATCATCCCTGACGCACAGCAAGTCGACATGCAGCGCTACCAAAGAATGGTGCAGCTACAGCAGATGATGAGCGGCGGTGGCCAACAGCAGGGCCTCGGCTACGGTTACAACGGAATGCCTGGCTTCAATAGCGGCTTCAATCCTGGATTCAGCGGAGGCTCAGGCTTCAACGGTGGATTCGCAAATGTCGGCGGATTCTACGGCTCCGGTGGATTTGCACGCTAGTCACTAAGTAGTTCAACGTTAAATAGCGATGAGGCGCAAGACGAAGGTCTTGCGCCTCTTTGCGTTAAACGCAGTGCGGTCGTACTAAACTCAAAATAAATTTGACCTCCATTAAAAACCGAGATTACTTCAAAACATTAGTTGCTCTTTTCTTTCCAGGGGGTGTTCGGATGGCAACCGGTTCCGTGAAGTGGTTCAATGACAGCAAAGGTTATGGTTTCATTCAGGCTGAAAACGATTCGCGCGACGTGTTTGTTCACTACACCGCGATCCAAGGAGAAGGATTCAAGACTCTTGCAGAAGGCCAGAAAGTGGCTTTCGAACTGATCGACGGCCCAAAAGGCCCGCAAGCTTCGAACGTTTCGAAGATGCAAGAATAGTCTTAGGTTTTTCTAATTAAAAAAAGATCCTAACCCGGCAAGGTGTTACCTGCCGGGTTTTTTTTCGTCTGTCTATTGCGAAACCAACCGCGAAAGTCCGCTGCTCACTTCCAATTAAGGCCAGGCATCGTCGGCGCAACAGGCTTAGTCTCTGCGGTCTCAAGCGACGAGACCGGATAAGTACAGTAGTGAGTTGAAGGAAGCGCAGTCGGAAAATGATTGCCGCTTTTCTTGAGACCTCCAAACGGCAGACGCGAGCTCGCACCTACGGTCGATCGATTCCAATTAATCAATCCCGCTTCGATTCCATCCCAACACTTGTCATAAGTAGCCTTATTCTTCGTGAAGACACTGGCTACGAGACCATATTGAGTCACGTTGCAGAGAGCGATCGCCTCTTCGAGGTCATGAGAAGGGATAATCGCGACATTGGGAGCAAAAAGCTCCGTCTGTTGGTAGACGCTCTTGCGCGCGGCTTCGACTCCTCGGTCCTTTACGAGACAAATCGAAGGCGCAACGTAGTTGCCGGGCTTATCGAACTCGAGCGCTTTACCGCGCATCACGAGTTCACAGCCTTCGCGGCTCGCGATGCCCAAGAACTTCATGTAGCGGTCCACGGAAGCCGCCTCAACTAACGGACCCATGAATGGATTGTCGAGCGGATGCCCAATTGTAAACGCTTTCGCGCGCTCATGAAAGCGCGACAGGAAAGCATCGAGCAACCCTTCATGAATAATGATCCGGCTCGTAGCGCTGCAGCGCTGTCCCGCCGTAACGAATGCGCCTACCAATGTCTCATGAATCGCGTGATCGAGGTCCGCGTCGTCCCAAATGAGCGCTGCATTCTTGCCACCCATTTCGAGGGCCAGAAGCTTCCAATGCTGTTGCAGGGTATCCTGTTTGATCCGCGTACCCACTTCGTATGAACCCGTAAACAACACTCCATCCACGCTTTCATGAACGCAAAGGCGCCGACCCACTTCTTTCTCACCTTGGAGAAGATTAAAAACCCCTTCCGGAAACCCGGCCTCAACAAAACACTCAGCCATCAGCTGTCCCACGATCGGCGCCTTCTCAGACGGCTTGAATACGACCGTGTTTCCCGTCGCTAGCGCGGGTACGATATGCCCATTGGGCAAATGTCCCGGAAAGTTGAACGGCCCGATCACAGCCATCACACCGAGCGGGCGGTAGCGACACACACCCAGCGTGCTCTCCATGATCTTGGGTACCTCATAGTCCTCAACGAGCTTGAGGCTCTCATTGATCGTGACGTCGACCTTGTTGATCATGGTCTGCACTTCGCCTTTGGCTTCCCACAGGGGCTTGCCCACCTCGCGCGCGATCACTTCAGAAAGCTCTGTTTCTCGCTTTTTGAGGACAGCTTGATATTTTTTGAGCAAATCCACGCGCTCAGAAATCGGCGCACGTCGCCATCTCTTGAAAGCGGCCCGGGCAGCCCCCACAGCTTCATTCACGGAGGAGTACGAGTAAGGAATTCGCCCCAACTCGTCCGTAAAATCTGCAGGGCTTTTGCTGACCCATTCGCCATTCGAGTCTTTGGGCCGCACAAAGCGATTGTCGATCAAGTTACCTTTAGCTTCTGTCTTGAACTGAGGCTGGGGGGTGGACATGAGAAACTCCTCCTCGAATTAATAATAAGGCATGAAAACGACCGCGTCGCCTGCCGCAATCCCGAGCATCGCAGTGGCTTCTTCCACATTTCTGGATCCGTCAGACCCATAGATCACGACTTTGCCGTCCTTACGAACCACCTGAACGGCAGCTGCTCTAAACTCGCCAGGCTTTTGTTGAGCTTTGCAGATCAACCCTGACTCAGGTGCTACGCCCCCAAACGGATCCGCAGATGCGGCGTAGGTCAATTGGGTCACCTTTTTTACAGGCAAGATATTGTCTACATCTGCCCAAAGGTGTGGACCCCCATCAAAAGGATCGACTTGGTTTTTATAAGTGAAACCGATTTTCTTGAGCATGTGAAACACGGGCTCGGTATCTTTACCTACTTTGCCGATCGCATTGCGGGCTTCTGCAGGAAAAAAAGTCGTATAGATTTTTCCGCTCGGAAAGAGCGAGAAGATAAACTCTTTGTTCTTCGCGCAAAGCTGATCGGCCTCCCAGTAATCCATATTCGTGAAGCGGCGGCCGATGGCTTCCCAAAGTGGCGACTGCCCCTTCTTATTGAGCGGCGGGAGCAACTCCGCAATGACTTTGCGTCTGAAGCGATCCTTGTTCATTCCAAGAAAAAGAAATCGAACAAAAGAGATCTGTCGACCAACTCGCGCATCGCTGTTGCGAAACTCGGGGTCGAGCACGAGCCCCCCAATCTCAGAGGGCCCGTTGGTATCGTATTTGAGCTTGAGCGTGCCGTGGATAAACCCAGTATTAATCGTGTCCGAGAATTTTTCTTCGCTATCTACTTCGAAATAAAAATGAGGGGATTCGTCCGTGCCGTGCTGAGCTGCGATCATCGAAGTACCAAGCACGCGATTTTTTTCTAAATCCTCGGCAACGAAGATGTACTTGCCATCCATCTTATCTGACAGCTTGCCACGGAAGGAAGCCTCTGCGCGCTTGAGTTTGTCGCGCAAGCCATCCTTGTCCGCAGTAAGATTAAACATACCCGGAATCTGTGCGAGGCGCTCGAGCGTATCGAGATCCCTCTCTTGGATTTCCCTGAGAAGAATCATTGGCACACCCTTTCGATCACTTTTTCGTAAAACTCGATCGCCTTCTCAAGCTCCTCAAGACTATTGTGCTCGTTGGGGCCGTGGGTGTTGCCTATTGGCGCCCCCGGACCAAACACGACGGACTCGTAGCCGGCCTGGTGAAACTGCGCAGCCTCAGTCGCATACGACTTCTTGCTTGTCGCTGGAGTGAGGCCTGCGTCTTCCATCGCGCCTTCGCAGATCTTGACGAACTCGTGGTCGCCCGCCATCTTGAGGGCAGGATTGACTCGCTCGCGAGCCACTGAAAGATTGAGACTCGGATAGTTTGCAGCGATCTTCTGCACGCCTTGTTGAACGTGTTTTTCAATTTCCTCTGGTACCAAATCCGGCAAAAGTCTCGCGTCAAAATGCAACTCGATGCCAGAAAGTCCCTGGCGAAGCCTGCCGAAATTGACAGTCGAGTGGGGAGGATCAAACGTGCCATCGGTGACCTTAGTAAAATCGGACCCCATAGCCTTGAAGAATCCCACCACAGCCAACATGCAAGGAAAGAGCGGATCAGGCAAAAACTTCACGCCCGTGTCGCCAACCCCGCCAAGCTCGACTCGAAATGCTTTTTCTTTGCCATCCGCGCGGATGATCTCGCGGAAAAAGCGCTTGAAATCCTCGAACTGATGGGACGTCAGATAAAATTGCGTAACTGAGCGGTCTGGCACTTTGTTGACCGCATCACCGCCATCGAACCGCGTAAAACGAAGTTCGAAGCCATTGTCCGCAGAGCGCTGCAAAAAATCGAACGACTCTTGAATTGCATTAACCCCAAGCGAAGGCGTCGAACCATGCGCAGAGCGACCAAAACCATGGAGATCTATGCGTCGATTGAATCCGCGCGCATCTCGCTCGATCTGCTGATAACCGATCGCGACGCGATAAAGGTGTGAGCTTTTATGCGAATAAACAGCCTTGAGCTCCGTTGGTCCACCCACCAAGACAAAACGAGGATTGAGAGTGTTGGCTTTGATCAGGTAGCGAGCTCCAAACATTCCAACTTCTTTTCCGCACGTGCCAACCAAGTAAATCGGATGGCGAAGCTTGCGCTCACGAAACTTAGCGGCCGCGTGAAGCTTGCAAAGAAAATCCAATTTCGCAGAAGCCGAGCCTAAACCAAAGATCTTGCCTTCTTTGACGGTCGCAGCGAATGGATCGCCACCGGTTTCTGTCCAACTCTCCAGCAAACCTGGGCTCGCCGTATCCAAGTGCGAGCACAGCAAGATTCCTTTACGAATCTTGCGATCCACTAAGGGATCTCCAAGCACGCCGATCACGTTGAACTGCCTCTTAGAAAAATTATCAATCGAGTGGGTAACTTGCTGCGGGATCAACTTAAAGCCCCTCTCTGATACAAGCGACGAGCAAAAGTTCGCAAGCTCCTCGTTGCCATGAGGGGTTACCGAATTCAGTCGGATCATACGGCGAGCTTCTTCGAGAAACCTCTTCACGCGATTAAAGCCTCTTCAATGATCTTGCAAACGCCATCGACATCCGCATCGCTCATCACGCCCAGCGGTGGCAGCATGCGCACTAGATAAGGGCCGTGGCCGCAATAAAACGCGATTACGCCTTTATCAAAAAGCTTCATGAGAACCTTTTTGATCTCGTCCATGGTCCCGCCAAAAGGCTGAAACGCAATCATGCCGCCGATTGCACGAACTTCAGAAAGCTTGCCCTGGCAGCTTCCCTCTGACAGCTTTCTAAGATTCTCCGCAAACCTTGCCGAGAGTTTTTCGATCCTGCCTTCAGGCCCTAAAAAGCCGCCCTCAGTAAGCAGTTCTAGCGTGCGACGACCTGTCCGCAATGCCACAGTGCTACCGGAGAATGTGCCTGCCACAAGTCCTGGTTTAGGATTGTATTCATCGGTGAATAAAACCATGCAGGCCTGAAGCATTTTTCCGATCGTACATACGTCGATCCACTCATTGAGCCCAAACTTCTGATATGCGAAGAGCTCGCCCGTTCGTCCAAAAGTTTGGATCTCATCCGCCCAGATCGCCAGCCCAGCTTTCTTAGCGACATCGAAAACCTTTACGTACCATTCGCGAGGGCCAAAATTAAAGCCGCCTTCTCCTTGAACGGGCTCAATCATCAGAGCGGCGTATTTGCCGGGATATCGCTTCAGATCGGCGTCCAGCTTGCCGAGAGTAATCTCTAGATTGCGCTCCAGGGTGAACTTGCTGTTGTAAAACGGGAGATAGCTAACTTCTCCGTATAGCGGCTGGCCCTGACGATACCCTGGATTGTCGGTGATTTCCTGCATCGCTGTCGAGCGACCCGCAAAACAATCCTCGAAAGCCATAATCTTCGTCGCTGGCTGCTTTTTTTGTCGAATGATCTTGAGGGCAACCTCGTTGCTCATCGTTCCGCTGCACATCAGCCATGCATGATTGAGTCGCGAACCTGTCCCAACCAATGATAAAATCTTGCGGAGAATCTCGGGCATTTCTACGCTGGGCTCAAGGTTGCCCTGCATGATGTCGCCGGGGGTGGCATCGATCACTTCCGCCATCAATTCAGGATGGGAATGTCCAAAAAAGTTAATTCCGATGCCAGTGATCATGTCGTACTTCACACTTCCATCGATCAACTCGACGAAAGGACCGGCTCCGATACCTGATCCGATGAACGCGTAGTAAAGATCTCGCCCACGATCTTTGCTGAACTCCTGCACGGAGCGAGCAAATGCCTCTCTTGCCTCTTGAGACGAAGGTCCGGGTTTGACTCCACGAACCTTCTCACTCGCTTGAGCAATCGCTTTGAGCAGCTCTGCCTTAGCGTTCCTAAATTGGGACGAAGACGTCAGTGCGCTGGACTGCGTGGAGGAGATTGAGCTCATGAGGATTCCTTGTTTAAAAGAAGTGAATTCTTATGCGATATCACGAGCTTATTTTTGTTGCAAGAAAGCGCACCACCTCGTTACCCTGAACCTATGCGACTCATTTTGACCGCTGCGATGACCTTGTTTTCATTACACGTTTACGCGGATTGGCAAGACGCAAAAGCGCTCTATGACGCGGGTAAGTATCAAGACGCAATCCAAGATTTACGCTCAAACCCAAGCGAACAAGCCGCTTACTTTCACAATTTGGGAACGACTTTCTTGAAAGCGGGAGACCTCGGGCGCGCCCGTGCCTATTTGGAAAAGGCCAACTATATCAAGCCACACACTCCTAACATTCAACGCAATCTAGAAATCACACGTACCTCTTTGAGCCGCCTCATTGGCGCAAACCAATTGGACCCTGCTTCAAGTGGGATTGAATCGCTTGCTGATCGAATGTCTATGGACGAAGTGCGCGGAACGCTCGGCTTACTAGCCTTAATCGTGGCCTTTCTTTGGCTGCGCGCCTACTCTAAGACTAGGAGCATTAGGCGCGCTATTCTCCAGCCTGCTGGATTTTGTGGCTTGGCAGGCCTAGCTCTGTGTTTGATTCTTTATGGAACTGAACGCATTGCAGCCTCTCACCCTCCCGCTTTTTGCCTCGAGCGACAAACCGTTCGGAGTGGCCCTGGCGATCGATTTATTCAGCTCGCCTTAGTCGAGGCCGGAACGAAACTCCGACTCACTGGTTCAACAGAGGCAGCCAACTCCGAGGCCGAGGACAGTGCTTCTCAGCAAGAGCTTTGGAGTCAAGTCCGCTATTCACCGGATGGAATCGGCTGGGTGCGCGCGGCAAGCTTGTTGCGACTTTAATTCGCATAGTCTAAACCTTGAAGGTGATGAGATGCTTTTTCACGCCTAAGCGCGCCGTTCTGTCCATATTGACCGCTGCCGTTTTATTCGCAGGAACATCCACTTTCAACATAGGGTGCTCAGGCAAATCCGTCGACGAGTCGGATCCTGCTCAACTTTATGCAGATGCTGAAGAAGAAATCAAAAACGATCACTATCAGATCGCTATAGAAAAGCTTCGCGCCATTAAGAACAAATTTCCCTACTCAAAGTATGCGCTCGATGCGCAGCTCAGACTCGCGGATGTTTACTTTATGCAAGACTCCTATCCTGAAGCAGCAGCCTCTTACGAAACCTTCCGAGACCTTCATCCCAAACACGAACGCGTGGCTTATGCGATGTTCAGGATTGGAAAGTCCTACTTCAACGACATCCCGAGCCCGATTTCTCGCGACATGACCTCGGCAGTCAAGGCAATGGACTCCTACAACGACTATTTGCGCAGGTTTCCTAGTGAGAAAGACGCCGAAGAGGCTCGTAAAGACGTAGCTGAAATCCGCCGCAACCTTGCCGAAAAGGAGCTCTATGTCGGCAATTTTTATTACAAGCGAGACTTCTATGAATCCGCCAAGCCGCGATTCCAGAAAGTGATCGCTCTCTACCCTGAAACAGAAGCCGCGAATGAAGCAAAAGCCAAGATCGCCAAGATTGACAAGATCCTCACAGAGAACCCCGAGCTCCGCTACGCAAAGCCAGCTTCATCCTCGGAAAGCACAGAAGACACAGGAAAGCCTTCTCCATGAATGAAGGCGCCGATCGTCACATTCAAGAGCTACTTGGCCGCAAGGAGTTTGATCGCGCGGAAACCTTGATTCGCGAGAAACTCGCTCAAGACCCCGATAGCGCTGATGGGTATTACCTCATGGGCGTCATGAATTACTTTCAAGGCAAGCTTGGGCCTACGGTCGAGAATCTAAAGAAAGCGCTCGAGATCCAGCCCCAGCATACGGATGCGGCGATCTGCCTTTCGGTTCTTTTTAACGACATCGGCAAGTACGACGACGCAAAAAAAGTTTTTGAGCAAGCCAACCAATCAGTAGCTCACAAGCGCACGGGCGATGACATGGGGGTGGATCGCAAGTTTGCGGTAAAACACCTTGAGCTTGCGGATCTTTATTTTCGTTATCGCCGCTACGACGAGGCAATCGAAGAGTATTCGAAAGCCGCCGCGCTTGACCCCACTACTTTTGAGATCCGCATTCGCCTAGCTAAGGTATACGCGAAAAAGGGCTTCGTTACGCGCGCGATTCAGGAATTGCAGCAGCTTAAGCACGAACACCCACACTATGCCCCTGCACGGATCCAATTAGGGCTCTTGCACTACAGTCAGGGCAACGTGTTGGATGCCGAGCTCGAGTGGGAGGGCGTCACCGAAGTCGAGCCGACCAATCGCGAAGCGCTCGCGTATTTGGAAATGGCTCGAAGAAGTAGGTAACCGAGCCTACGCCTGCAGGCTCTTCACCGTCAAAGACGGCGGGATATTCTTAATCGCGATCGGTGCGATCGTGATGGCCTCGTTATCCGCGCGAGCCACTTGTGTGGACGTGCGCTTCTGAGAGCCAATCGTGATGAGATGAGCCCGTAGCTCCTTAAACATCATGTGCTTGATCGTGTACTCGTTCTCTTGCAACACCACCTGACGAGCGATCTGCTCCTTGAGGTTGATCACGAGCGGTGCCTTGAGATTAGCGGTCATCTGGGTCACATCATCCGTAATGGTCAGGATGCTGAAAACCGCAGACTGGTTAATGTTGTCGAGCTTGAGCTCGCGCAGCTCTGCTGCCGAGAGACGAGCAGAGTAGTCCGTGCGAAAAATCTTGGGCTCAAGAATAGGAAATGCGATTTCTGGATTTTGAATAGATTGGAGCCACAGAATCAGTGTCTCGTCGCCTGGATCGACCAAGCAAAAATCAGTGTATTCAGGGAATCCGAGAATACCTTGTGGGATTCTAATCTTTTCGTCATCCCCGACGGTGAGCTGTCCAAAACGTCCTGTTTTTACGATCACTCTCATCCCCTTGATGGTGATGTTTGCTAACTACCAGGGTTTTCTTTACAACCCTGTTGGCCTTGAAGGGAGATCGTCTAGACCCATCCGACAAGCCGCTTTGAATCGGACCCCCCGACTCAACTCTTTAATATCTTTGAAACCTGTGCCATCGCAACAGGAGCTTTTACGGCTTCCTTGTTTTGATCCTGGATCGCCGCGTAAACTTCCTCGCGATGAATTTTTGTTTCTTTAGGGGCTTGGATGCCTAAGCGCACCTGCTTGCCCTTGATTTGCACCACAACAATCTTAATGTGGTCATCAATGGCAATGCTTTCGCCCAATTTGCGGGTCAAAACTAGCATACGTCCGTCCGATCTCCGTCTCTGCTACAGCAAGTATTCCGTTACAGCGCTAGGTCTTATTCTAACGCCCCGCCACTTGCAACTTTCAATTTGCTGCGTCATAAAATTCCTTAATCCCAATTACTTCAAGAAATCCAACAAAGTCGGTTGAATCAAATGGTGCGAGCTGGCCAGCGCACCACGAAACACTGTCTCTTCTTTGGCTAAATCGCTTACGACTTGGGCCATATCAGCATCCTCTAGATTTGAGGTTAACTGAGCATTTACAAGGTTATGACGCTCAATGGATTGAGAGGTACTCTGAATCCCCTGAAGCCTTGAGCCAATTTTGGCGCGATTTGCCACGGTTCGAGAGTGGATCAGGTCTAACCGCTCAAGAGTGTTACGAATTCCGTCTAAATCCCCGGTGAGAAGTGAGATCCGGAGGTTCTGAATCTCATCAAAAGCGTTGACGTTCTCAGGACCCAAGCTCTCTTGGCTAAGCTCACTAGCCGGGGCTCTACTTGCGGTTGTGGGTTGATACGTTGGCGAGGTAACGTCATTGGATCTTTTAGGATTTGTATTGAAGGCTTCGATTCCAGGAACATTCATCGAGATGAACGCATCCTTACCCACCTCTAGCATGATGTTACCATCATCACCTTGATAGCGACCATCCGAGTCAACCGGGGTTCGCTGCGTCTTAAATCCACCAAAAAGGAAGCGATCCCCAATGCGACGGTTTCCGATCGAGACGGCTTGGTTGTAAAGCTGAGTGACTTCTTCGGCAACACCCAGGCGCGTATCCTCGTTTGAGCTCGCGCCGCTGGCTTGGCCGATGGCGATTTCTTTAGCACGCATCAGGATATCGCCCAGCTCACTCAAAGCTTGATCGGTGTTGCTGAGAAACGTCTCTGCCATCTTGGCGTTGATTTGATATTGATCGTTGTTCACTTTTTCGGTCCTCACCTCGAGCACTTTGGCCGCACCTATTGGATCGTCCGAAGGTGTGTTGAGTTTCTTCAATGTCGAAGACTTAAGTTGCAGATCTTCCATCCGCCCCTTGCTTCTCCGGATACTGTCTCTAACCGCACCGAAATTAGTATTCTCAGTAACACGCATCGCCTAGCCCCTACCTTCTGAGCTCGAGGACGGTTTTGAGACATTCATCAGCTACCTGAATCACTTTGGCCGATGCATCGAACGCGTGCTGAAACTGCATGAGGTTCGCGGTTTCCTCGTCGATCGATACCCCGGAGATCTGCTCGCGGATTTTGTTGAGCTGGCCTACGATATCGTGTTCCTGATTCATGTTGAACTTGTTCTTGTTGTTGATGACCCCTACATCGCTGACGATTGAGTTGTACCAATCGTCCATGGTCGCCTTGCCACCGTTCATCATCTTCGCGCCTTGGAGACTCGAGATCGCGATCGCAATGCGGTTGTCAGCAGCCGCATCAGGAATTGCTGCCGCTGCAATGTTGTTGACGTTGTCTTTGACCTCATCAGAGAGCTCTATGAACGAAGCGGCTCGGTCGATCTGATCTATCTTCTTGAAGTAGTTCACGCCTTGCACGCCGTTGGCAGTGAAGCCCTGCTGATGAATGTCGTTGACTGCATTGCTAAGCGTGTAGGCCATCTCGTCGAGTTTTGCCTGGATGGATGAGAGAACTTTGTCTCTGACCTCAACCAATGCGCCGATCTTGCCACCTTTAACTAAGTGAGTGATGCTGTTGCTAACGCTGCCTGAGCTTCTAAGATCGATCGAATTGTCGATCTTGCCCTGGTCATCAGCAGCTGTGCGCGCGACCGAAAACTTCTCAGCCTGACCGCCGACAACGAGAGGACCTACCCCACGCACATCAACGACAAATCCACCGCCATTGTCTTTATAGGCGTTGAGATCCATGTAGCTACCCAAGCGCTTCAGAGCTAGATCACGCTGGTCGAGCAAGTCATTAGGCGGCGCGCCCGCGATTTCGTAGGATTTGATCTTGATGTTGAGATCACGAACCATCTCAGCGTTAGAATTGACCTCGCGAGCATATCCTTCCATGCGGGCATCGATATGATTGCGGACCTCGTCGACTTCTTTGCGAAGGCGATGAAAGTCGTTTACGAGAGATTGACTTGCTTCGCGCACAGACTGACGAACGGCCTCATTCTCAGGCTCATTGGAGAGTCGGCGAAACTCATTGAAGTACTTTGCGACAAGCCGATTGATGCCATCACCATTGAGCTCGTTGAAGATGTCCTCGGTTTGACGGAGCAGGACGTCTTTTTCTTCGAAATGCGCGAGATCCCGAGCTGCGTTGCGTATCTGCTTCTCAACGTAATCATCGTTCACTCGGCCGACACGCGCGACTAGAGTGCCAGCTCCGATGACGGCATTTGAGCCCACGGCTCCCGTGTGGGGCGCAGTCTTGTTCTCCACCGTCTGTCTCGAGAAGCCCTCAGTATTGGCATTCGAGATGTTATGGCCCGTAGTGGCGATTGCCGCCCGCGCTGCCACCATCCCTGAGCGACCTGATTGAAAGACATTGGGTAGACCCATCGCCCGTGCCTAAGCCTCCTTCGAGATCATGCGCGCCCCGCCCGTTTGAGCAATGCGCTGCCCTTGGGCAGTGTAAGTATTGGACCTCGGAACGCCCTCGCCAAGGACGTTGCGCTTCATCTCGTTGACATGCTCGAGCGAACGCTCAACAAGCGCCTTGTTGTAGTCGTTCTGCTCAGTGATGCGCTGAATGAGCAGAGTAAGAGCATTAAAACTGCTTCTAAACTGCTCCGATGCCTTTGGATCTTTGACTTGAATCGCGATGATGAGATTGGGAAGAGTCAATTCTTTGAGAGGACGCTTCCACACAAGTGCGATGGCGGCCACATGTTTAAGACGCGTGACCTCTTCTTGCTGGATCGAAATGAGAAGCGCGTGTTTGGCTAGCGTGACTTCTTGCACGCTTTTTGTCTGAGCTTCGATCAACGCTTCGCGCTCGAGTCGCACGGTATCCAGCAGCTGACGGTGAAATCCGATCAGCTTCTGTAAGCTCTGATGCAAGGGCTCAAGGACTTTTTCCACTACGCAATCCTCCTGCTGCTCTTTCACGATGTTCCATCCATGGAACACCGAAACGAAAACGAATCAGCCTTCTCAGCCGATGCCTGACATATTGATGTGCTCGTCAACCATCTTGTCGGCGACGGCTTCTGCACTGACGTTGTATTTTTTCTCCGCGATTCTACGCTTGAGCTCTGCGATTCTTTCATCGCGAACATCTGGCGTTTCGTTGGCTACAGCCTTTGCTTTAGCCATCTCGCGGCCACGCGCGGAGAGATCTGTCTTCACAGCTGAAGGATCTCCTCCTTCACCGGTTTTCTTTTGGGCTTCGGCCTGCTTCTTATCCTTGGCCTTGCCTGTCTTCTGCGTCCCTGAGGTTTCTGTCGAAGCGACTTGATTATTTCCGGACTGATTGACCCTCATGGGTACCTCCTGTACGTGCTGAGCCTTCTACCTCATGGGATTCGGCCCGAGAAGGAACTCCTTGTTCCCTAGGTAAAGTGTAACGTTGCGACTCTAGATAAGCAATGAGCTGATCGGCCAACCCAACGCCCCCTGCTTTTACGGCCTTCTTTGCATTTTCGCTGTCAAGCATCCCACGATAGATATTGGTTGCTGGGCTCTCCAAGTCCATATCGTTTTTGGGGATGGTCTCACGCATGACTTTCATCATGTAATCCAAGAACATGGCTTCCATGCCTTCGGCAGCTTGGATCATCTGGGGATCGACCTTGGTTCGATCCACCGCCGCCAGGCGCTTGCCAGGCGTCGAAGGAGCCGTCAAGGCACTGTCGCCAAAATCGATGCGCTTTTGAATAGGGTTGAGAGGGAAGGAACTCAAGTCCCTTCCCCCTCAAGCCGCGAAGTTCTGAAGACTGTTTGGTTTTGTCCTGCCGACATCCTGTCAGCTTGGGCAGAATCGTGACTAGAGAGACCCACCATCCTAGCAGGCCGTTGTTCCTGTCTCGTTTCCTGGATATTGCCCTCTGCGTTCATCCTGACGCTCAGGTCACCAAACCGCTTCTCTTCGCGGCAACTTTCAGGGACCCGTAAAGTAGGTCCCAAAACATCGTCTAATATAAAATCATTCCACAGAATCACATTATCTCCAAATCCGCCTCGAGGGCGCCAACCTGTTTGAGAGTCTGAAAAATGGCGGTCAAATCTCTTGGCTGCACTCCGAGCGTATTGAGCGCTTTAACGAGGTCTGAGACGCTCGCACCATTGGCTTTGAGATCCATGATGCGCTCGGGGCGAGAACCCTTGGGCGCGCCTTTGATCTCAATCGCTAGATCCGCGTGCGATATAGCGACGGGTGCGATTCGAATATGTTCGCCCATTACGACAGTGCCGGTGCGTTCATTGAGAACGACTTTAGCTTTGGAATCAACATTGACCGCGACGTTCTCGAGAGCTGCGAGCAACTCGACGGAGTTGCCGTCATAGTTGAACGGAACAACGATGTCGATCGTGCCGCTATCGCGTGCGCTGGCGAACTTGCCGCCCAGCTCATTATTGATAGTGACAGCCACGCGTGCCGCAGTCGTGAAGTCCGGGTTATGGAGGGCAAGCCTGAAGTTTTTCTTGGAGGCAAAGTTGACGTCAACGTCTTTCTCAATAGTCGCACCTGAGATCACACGACCTACCGTCGGAAAATTCTTGGTCGACCCGTCGGCAACGCTGCCAATACTGACTGGACCCTGTGCTACTGCGTAGACATTCTGGTCACCCGCCCTCAGAGGACTCACGAGAAGAACTCCTCCCTCGAGGCTTGCAGAGTCGCCAATCGAGCTCACAGTCACATCGATTTGATTGCCGACTCGAGCGAATGGAGGCAGCTTTGCAGTGATAATCACTGCAGCGGCGTTTTTGGATTTAATCACCGCATTTTGCTGAACGTCGAGTCCGAGCTTTCCGAAGAGCCTACCCAGAGATTGACTCGTTACATCGCTACTTGAGTCACCTGTCCCTTTGAGACCCACAACGATGCCGTAACCAATCAAGATGTTCTCGCGGACGCCTTTGACTGTCGCAATGTCCTTGAGCCGCGCGGCCGAGCTTGTGCGAGGAAAGCAAACCACCACGATCATCGTCGCGATCGCGGCGATCAAAATGGCGGGGACTCGACTCTGCGATCCTTGATCAGCGTCTAACATCGGTTCGATACTCATAGAGTTTTCCTGAGGCAACGGTGTCGTCCTCGGCTATATCAGTGCCCTTAACCACAGCTTCGATAGATACGTTGCGCGGAGGACCCCCCTTGTAGGGAATGCGCTTAGTCGCGCGAATCCTGTAGGCGCCATTGGGATAGCGATCGACGATTTCGCCGAGCATCGTGTCCCCTGCCTTGAGCTCGAGCGACTTGCCCACATCCACGTCCGCAACTGTTGCGACTGGAACTTCGACTTCCTTAGGCTCTATTTTTGCTTTTTTGTCGGCCGCCGCACCTCCGGCCGCTGTTGCGGGGGCTGCAGCTGATGAAGCTACCTGATCCTTGTTCTTGGCATCGGGTTCTTGCCCATAAGCCTTGAGCTTGAGGCGCTCTTGAGCGGCCTCCATCTCGAATTCACGCTCGCGTTGCGAGAGAGAGCGACGCGCCTCAATGCTGATATCACGTACGAGATCCTGCTCCATAGTAACCGTGATGATATCTCCACGGTTTCGAATCTTGTTCTTAGTGAAGTAGTAGTTGGTCTGACCATCCGATGCCCAAAGCGAACCTTCATTCTGCGACTGGTCCACAAAATCATCGCGGGTCGCGCGAGATCCATTCTTATACTGTCGTTGCACAGGAGGCGCTAAGACGGGATTGGAGTCTGCCGTTGGGCCCTGGTCATCGCCGCGCGCGGCATCTCGACGATTGGCGGCCTCTTGCTCGGAGCTGACCCATCCTCCACGAGCACTCGTGGCACCATCGCTAGCAAGGCCGCGTCCGCCGCTTGAGTAACGATCGCCACGCGATCCACCTTCTGGGTAGTCGTTGGCCATGAAGCCGCTCCCGGCATATCGACCACCGGTCGTGGGAGGGGCACTCGTATAGGGATCTGGTTCGTCGAGATCGTTTCGAAGGCTCGCAATCATTTGCGCACAGCTCGTGAGCGTTAGAAACAATCCGACGAGAGATGCGATTACCCACATCCTAGAAAGCAGGAGCCGACTCATAACTTCACCTCTACAGTGCTTGCGTTGATCAGCTTGCCAACCAACTCACGCTTAGTGCGTCCCGCTTTGACTCGGATCTGTCCGTCGAGATAGGCGGGCTCTTCTGCTAGGCCCTGGGTCACTAGCGAAAGACCATTCGAGATCAGATTGACTCGAACCGCGTCTCCGCGCCGCACATCGGGGACCTTAATTACAGCTGTCGTGGTGAGAAATCCCCCCTCAAGCACGGTCTGCCTCGCCTCAAGTCGATTCAGCGAAGCGCCTGGTGCAATCAAAATGCCTCGATAGTCCCGCGCCGGGCCAGAAGCCACGTTCACTTCTTGCGAAACAAAGCTCGCCGGCTCGATTTTCTCCCCGATGCGCACCCTGCGTGTAGCGACCAGAGTGGGCATCCAAGCTGCGTAAGTGGCCCAACCCAAGGACTCATGATGGGTCGTCAGACTAGAAACGGCAAACATCACTTCGCCGCGAGCTGTTTCGCCCCTGAGCGAGACGGGACCTGGATCAGTCGGCAGCCCCCCGCTAGTCCAATGGACGTCGCCCGAGATTTCGATGCGGGCTCCTGGATACTTGCCACCAAGCTCGGTTCGCAGCACTGAAGAGAATCTCTGCGCACTCGACGGCGCAGGCTGAGTCATCACAATCGGAACAGCTCGCTTCTCCACGACTTCATCGTCGTAAGTGTCTTCAGCTTCGTCTGCCGTCGCCGCGTATACGAGTGTTCCGCTCGTTGTGACCAAGAGCGCCGCCAGTACAGAACTGTTTTTTAATGATTTAAGCAGAAACAATCTAGATAACCCCTTACTTGATATTGACAGTCGAGCTCCACATTTGGTCGACGACTCCCATGACTTTGGTGCCCATCTCATACGCGCGCTGGGTGCCAATCATGTCGACCATTGTGTTCGCCACGTTCACGTTAGAGCCTTCAAGCGCTCCTTGCTGAATCAATCCCAGGCCGTTTTCGCCGGGAACCCCTTGGTTGGGAGGTCCGCTACCTAGCGTGGGCTTATACAAACCTTCGCCCAAAGCATTGAGTCCCTGCTCATTTGGAAAACTGATGAGCTGAATCTGCCCGATGACAACCTCACCTTGATTAGGAAGAGCTGCCTTCACCTCGCCGGAATTCGAAACTGTTACATTGAGCGCATTACTAGGAATCGTGATCTCTGGGATCATTTTCCCGCCGTTGGCGAGTTGAAGTTTTCCTTGTGCATCCAGGTGAAACGCTCCTGTGCGCGTGTATGCGGTCTCGCCGTTTGGCATCAGGACAGGGAGAAACCCCTTGCCTTCGATCATGAGGTCGTAAGGGTGATAGGTCATACGCGAAGGGCCTTGTTCAAAAATCTTATGCCTCGCTCCGACTTTCACGCCCATACCGGTTTGAATACCGACAGGAGACTGTGAGCCAGACCCAAGTGAACCACCTGCTTCTTTGATCGTCTCGTACATGAGGTCTTGAAATTCGTTGCGGCTCTGCTTGTACCCATCCGTGTTCACGTTGGCCATATCGTGGGAGATACGCTCAATGTTGGCTTGTTGCGCTTCAAGTCCGGTTGCTGCTGTGGTTAAGGCTCTAATCATTCAATTCAGTTTCCTTAGAGTTTTCCGATGTCGTTGGCTTCACGCTGCATCATCTCACCGTAGGTCTTCATAGCTTTGAGGTCCTGCTCGAAAAGGCGATTTGCCTTGATCAGATTGGTCATCTCCTCGATGGGGTTGACATTGGATGTTTCAAGAACTCCCTGCCTAACTGTCGTCTTCGCTGCCTGAGTAATGGTCGGCTGAGCGCCTCTCACATCGGGCGCGGTAAACAAGCTCCCCCCTTGTTTGCGGAGAGTCTTTGTATCAGCGAACTCGACTACACTCAGTTTGGCGACCAAGTCTTCGCCTGCGTAGATCTCACCCGCATCCGTGATCGAGAAGTGAGCTCCACGATCACGCAGATTGATAAATCGCCCTGCCTCAGAAGGTGCATCTTGATTAACCTCGGCTGGGTTGCGTGTGACCGGGCTGGGCGGAGTGATCCCGCCTGGCTGCGAGGCAAGAACGGGATGGCCATCCATTGTCACCAGGCGTCCGTCTGGTGCGATATGAAGGCTGCCTTGGCGCGTGTATCGAACTCCGTTGGGGGTCGCGACTTCTAGGAACCCAGGACCATCGAGCGCAATATCGAGCGGAGATTGTGTCACCCGCAAAGCACCTTGTCTGAAGTTGGTGTATGTACCGTCCACAATGACAAAGGACTGATCACGTCCGTCGAGTGGATAAAGGTCCTTGTCTTTGATCGGACCGCGAGGAATATCGACCTGCGTGTGATCTCGCTGCGTGGAAGACAAATATTCTTGAAACGTCGGCAAGTCTTTCTTGAACGCGAGCGTATCGCTGTTTGCCAGGTTGTTGGCAATCACGTCCACGTTCTGCGCTTGAGCTGCTGCTCCAGATACTGAAGGCCAAATACCACTCGCCAAAGAGATACCCCCAGGGCGAATTAGAGCAATCGGCATGCCGCGCGGTTTTCTTGAGAGAAAATTGATTTTAGTGATGGGAAGATTGTGCCTAGCGAGCAAATGGGTGAATAGGTGCGCGAGTTCTTGGGAAGTTTTCTCTCGGCCGCGAGTGTAAGGCTTCGCAATGGAAATCTTTTTGCCGTCACCTTGTCATTTTCGTCGCAAAGATGACGGGCAGAAAAATCCACCTCGGCAAGAAAGACCACAAAAAGGGGAAATTGCTGCCGAAGAGGATCAATGCTAAAATTTAAACACGCGAGGAGAATTCAATGATCCCACTTCAAGCCAAACCGGTGGTCGATGAACTTCAGAAATCCATTCGCCAACGCATTGATGCCTTTAAGTCTAAATCGGGCCGAACACCAAAACTTTCAGTCATCATCGTAGGAGAGAACCCGGCCAGCGTGATCTACACCCGCAAGAAGGGCGAGACTGCAATCTCCCTTGGAATGGAGAGTGAGATCGTTCGGCTGCCAGAGTCTTCTACTCCCGAAGAGGTCAAAGCCGTGGTGAGTCGCCTCAATGCAGACCCCAAGGTTGATGGCATCCTGATTCAGCGCCCGCTTCCCTCATCCTTTGTCGAAGAAGAGGTCGTCTATTGGGTGGCGCCCGAAAAGGATGTTGATGCCTTTCATCCGGAGACAACTGGCCGCTTAGTTTTGGGCCTTCCCTGCTTTAGACCCTGCACTCCCGCAGGCATCATGGAAATTCTTACACATTACAAAATCGATCCGTCCGGTAAGATCGCCTGTGTGATTGGCCGGAGCTCAATCGTGGGCAAGCCAATGGCTGCGCTCCTGCTGCAAGCGAACGCAACTGTTCTTCAATGTCACAGCAAGACGCCTGATCTTCGCAAACTCGCTAGAGAGGCCGACATTTTGGTGGTTGCGTTAGGGCGTGCCGAAATGATCGATGCTTCTTACGTACGTCCAGGCGCAGTGGTCATCGATGTAGGGATCAACCGCAAAGCCGACGGTAAAATCGTGGGTGACTGCAACTACAACGATGTCGCCAAAGTCGCGAGCATGGTCACGCCCGTTCCGGGCGGCGTAGGACCAATGACCATTGCCATTCTACTTCAGAATACGATCTGGGCTGCAGAACAAAGGGGTAGCTAACGCGCCGCCATCACTGAGAAGGTAGGGTCTCGCGATCCTGGAGACTACCTTGAGCCGCAACTTTGTAGCGATCGATTTCGAAACAGCCAATTATGGGAACGACAGCGCCTGCTCAGTGGGTGTTGTGCGTGTACGGGACGGGCAGATTGCCCAACAGGAGATGCGGATGATCCGTCCGCCATCTAACTGGTTTATTTTCACGCATATCCATGGAATCGCGTGGAAGGATGTCGCCCAAGCACAGACTTTTGGTGAGGTTTGGCCAGAGCTTGCCCCCCTCTTTGAGGGAGCAGACTTCATCGCTGCCCACAATGCTGGTTTCGATCGGCGGATCCTGCTAGCTTGCTGCGATCGCTACCAGCTCGAGCCACCCACCCAGCCTTTCTTGTGCTCAATGCAGCTGGCACGCAGCGTGTGGAACCTCCACCCCACCAAGCTCTCAGATGTATGTCAGCACCTCAATATCGAACTCAACCACCACGAAGCTCTATCCGACGCCCTAGCTTGCGCGCGTATTTTGATTGCTGGAGAGTCAGGCTTTGCAGAGGGACCGCCCCTCATGCCCCCTCCTAAAGCTCTGACCCGTAAACTTTCTGCAAAAGTAGCTAAAAAGACTAAACCAGAGCAGCTCCCTCTTTTAAAAAACTCACTCCAATAGGTAGAAGAGAACCATGCTAAAACGAACTGCGTTGTTTGAAGAACATCAGCGTCTCGGTGGCCGATTAATCGACTTTGGCGGGTGGGAGCTCCCTGTTCAATACTCAGGCGTAATGGATGAACACACTGCCTGTCGCACAGCCGCCGGACTATTCGACGTCAGTCATATGGGCGAGGTGCATGTGAATGGACGCTCATCTGAGGCTTTTCTCGATTATCTGGTCACCAATAACGTTGCTAAACTTGCTGACGGACAAGCGCAATACTCAGCGATGTGCCACGACAACGGCGGGATCGTCGACGACCTCGTGATCTATCGTCGCGGGCGCGATAAATTCTTGGTTGTCGTTAATGCGAGCAACACCGACAAAGATTTTGCGCACATGCAGTCGATTGAGAAGCGCTTTCGCGCGGCCAACTCAACTGCTGATCTACGGGTGACGAACGAGAGCGCTCAATACACCCAGATAGCGATCCAAGGCCCAAAAGCTGCGACCATTCTCCAAACTTTGACAGAGACACCGCTCGCAACGATTAAGACCTATTGGTTTTCAGAGGGCAAGGTCTTGGCGGGTATCCCCGCGATCCTGGCTCGCACTGGCTACACCGGTGAAGACGGATTTGAGGTCTACGTGCCGTGGAGCGAGGGCCCACATGTTTGGCGTGCACTCGTTGAAGCAGGGCAACCCCTGGGTCTCAAACCCTGTGGATTGGGGGCGCGTGATACTTTGCGATTGGAAATGAAGTACCCACTCTACGGCCACGAGCTGAGCGACGACACTCATCCAATTGAAGCAGGTTTGGGGTGGGTCACAAAGTTAGATAAGCCTGATTTTGTTGGCAAAGCTGCGATTCAGGCCGCTAAGGCTGCTGGTTTGAAGCGACAACTCGTTGGCCTGCGCTTGCTGGATCGTGGTATCCCGCGCCAGGGCTATGCGGTTTACGACGCAGCCGGCACAGAGCGCTTGGGAGAAGTGACGAGCGGGACGCAATCGCCTTCACTTAAGACTTCGGTGGGCATCGCCTATGTTTCGGTCTCACAGGCCGCGGTCGGCACTAAGCTCACTGTTGATATTCGGGGCGCGAAGGTGGCGGCGGAGATCATTCCGACGCCGTTTTATAAACGGCCTTACTAAGTGCACTGCGTCTCAACATTCTGGCTGAACTCCCGCGCCGCCCGATCTATAAAGAACTTACACCCCAAGGAGACTGAGAGATGCGTTTTCCAAGCGACCTGAAATATACAAAAGAGCACGAGTGGGCAAAAATTGAAGGCAAAACCATCACGGTCGGCATTACAGACCATGCTCAAAGCTCGCTGGGAGATGTCGTGTATGTAGAGCTTCCTGCTGTAGGTCGCCAACTCAAAAAAGGCGAGACCTTTGGCGTGGTTGAGAGTATCAAAGCGGTTTCGGATCTCTACTCTCCAGTTGCCGGCAAGGTGACCGCCGTCAATAGCGACCTACCCGACGACCCAAGCCTCATCAACAAGGAGCCTCATGCGGGCGCTTGGATGGTGAAGATCGAGCTCGCAGATCCATCGTCGACTGCAGACATGATGGATGCAAGCGCCTACCAGAAGTACGTCGAGAGCTTAAAATAAAACTCTAACCGTAGGCCTCTATTGGTGGGCAAGCGCAAACAAGTTGGCGATCACCCAGTACGTTGTTGATGCGACCCACTGCAGGCCAGAACTTAGCCTGACGAACCCACGATGCGGGGTAAGCTGCTTTCTCTCGAGAGTAAGGTCTTGTCCACTCTGTCTTAGTTACCTGCTCAGCGGTGTGAGGCGCGTTTTTGAGTACATTGTTCTGGCGATCCGCCTTGCCGACTTCGATTTCGCGGATCTCTTCACGTATTGAGATCATCGCATCACAAAAGCGATCTAGCTCAGCAAGTGACTCACTCTCTGTGGGCTCGACCATGACCGTTCCGGCAACTGGAAACGAAATTGTCGGCGCATGAAAGCCATAGTCCATAAGACGCTTGGCGACATCCTCGACCTCGACGCCCGTCGAATCCTTGAGAGGACGAAAATCAAAGATGCACTCGTGCGCAACCAACCCTTCTTTGCCCTTATAGAGAACAGGAAAATGGGGTGCGAGGCGCTTCGCAATGTAGTTCGCGTTAAGAATCGCAACCTGTGTCGCCCGAGTTAGTCCCTCAGCCCCCATCATAGCGATGTAGAGATATGAAATCGGCAAGATACTTGCGCTACCCCAAGGGGCCGCAGAGATCGGACCGATCGCCTGTTGCCCACCCGTGCGCACCAAAGGATGCCCCGGCAAGAAGGGCGCGAGATGCGGCGCGACTCCTATTGGACCCATTCCTGGACCGCCACCCCCGTGAGGGATGCAAAACGTTTTATGAAGGTTGAGATGGCATACGTCCGGACCAAACTCACCGGGTCGACAAAGACCGATTTGAGCATTCATGTTGGCTCCGTCCATGTAGACCTGGCCGCCATTGTCGTGAATGATCTTACAAACTTCTTGAATCGATTCTTCGAACACGCCATGGGTCGAGGGATAGGTCACCATCAATGCAGATAGCGCTTGCTTGTGGGCCTCTGCCTTAGCCCGCAAATCAGCGACATCAATATTGCCTTGATCGTCACACTCAACGACGACAACCTTCATACCGGCCATCGCTGCACTCGCGGGATTGGTGCCATGAGCCGAGCGCGGAATTAAACAAACGTCGCGCTGCCGATCGCCGCGGCTCTCATGATATTGGTGAATGACAAGCAGTCCCGCGTATTCACCCTGAGATCCTGCGTTGGGTTGGAGCGAAACCGCCGCGAACCCCGTGATTTCAGCCAGCCAATTTTCCAATCTCGTAAGCATCTTGCGATACCCCTGCGTCTGCGCACCGGGAGCAAAAGGGTGAAGCTTGCTAAACTCTGGCCATGTCACGGGCAACATCTCAGTCGTCGCATTGAGCTTCATGGTGCAAGACCCTAACGGAATCATCGAATGCGTGAGCGAGAGATCCTTATTCTGAAGCTGAAAGATGTAACGCAACATCTCCGTCTCAGATCGATGAGTGTTAAAGACAGGATGAGTCAGATACGCACTCGTCCGCTTCAGGCTGGCGCTAAAGCTTGGATTGACCACATTGACCAACTGCTCTGGCTGAAAATCCTCTAGTTTCTTGCCCGCGAACTGCGCAAATACGCCAAAAAGATCAAGTAGGTCCTGAGTCGAGGTCGTCTCATCTAAGGCGACTGTAAAAACGTCTTGAGCCATGAGACGTAGATTGATCTGACGCTTACTTGCAGCATCAACAATCGAGCTTGCCAAAGGATTTCGCACCTTCACCGTATCGAAAAAAGGTTCAGCGCCAACATCCAATCCCATTTTCTTGAGGCCCGCATGAAGGATCGCCGACATGAGGTGCACTCGCTCCGCAATCGCCCGCAACCCTTCAGGCCCATGGTAAACCGCATACATTGAAGCCATGATAGCGAGCAGGACTTGAGCCGTGCAGATGTTGCTAGTCGCTTTATCGCGGCGGATATGTTGCTCGCGGGTCTGAAGCGCGAGACGAATCGCCGGCTTCCCGTCCGCATCCTTTGAGACGCCAATCAGGCGGCCTGGGATCTGACGCTTGAACGCGTCCTGAGTTGCAAAGAAAGCAGCATGCGGACCACCGAACCCAAGTGGCACACCAAAGCGCTGGGAGTTACCCACGGCAATATCGGCACCAAACTCACCGGGCGCGGCCAATAGGGTGAGCGCGAGGAGATCAGCAGCCACGACGACCATCGCGTCAGCGCCATGAACCTGAGCGACAAAATCCCTATAGTCATAAACAACGCCATCTGTAGCCGGGTACTGGAGCAAAACACCAAATACCGGCGTCTTAAAGTCGAGCTTACGATGATCTCCAACAATGACTTCGAGCCCCAACGGCTTAGCCCGTGTCTTGACCACTGCGATGGTCTGAGGATGACAAGCTTCTGAAACAAAGAACGCTCGGCGTCCTTGGTCACGACCTTTTACTGCGTAACAAAGGGCCATCGCCTCAGCTGCAGCAGTACCTTCATCGAGCATCGACGCATTGGCGATCTCCATTCCGGTGAGATCCATAATCATCGTCTGAAAATTAAGGAGCGCCTCAAGACGTCCTTGAGAGATCTCAGCCTGATAAGGCGTGTACTGCGTGTACCAACCCGGATTCTCCAAGATGTTGCGCTGGATGACGGGAGGAGTAATGCAATCGGAGTAACCCATCCCCAAATAGTTTTTAAAAATGAGATTCTCTTGCGCCAGCTTGCGCAGCTCACCGATCGCTTCAAACTCAGAACGAGGACTCTCCAGATGAAGTGGCTTTGGGGTGCGGATCCGTTTTGGAACCGCATGATTCACAAGTTCGTCCAGTGAGTTGAGTCCCAAAAGCTTGAGCATCCGGTCTTGCTGGCGAGCGTCAGGCCCGAGATGGCGGTTTACAAACGCATCAGGATGAGTCAGCGAGTTATTCATATGGTTTAGTTTAGTACCAAAAAAAACCGCTTGTTAGGGAAAAAACTCTTGACCACATTTCCTCATCTTCTCCTCTTGTCGGACTGCCAAGTCAGGTTTATGTTTTTAAATCTCGAAATCGGAAATCTGTTTCGCGTTGTCGTTGTAAGGATGCATTTGAAATGATGAATCAGTTCGCCTCTGCCTTGTCTCACGCCTCTCCGAGTGCCGCTCCAAGCCCAGCCCCCATGAGTGCGCCGGATGACTTGATCAAAATATTCAATACCGCTCTTGTCTCTACCCAATCCGGCTCACGACGTGATTTTTCGGGCGAGATCTATGAGTTAATGGAGAGCCCTGCTTTCCGCGCGGTCCTGAGCACAGTGAGACAGTTTGCCCGCCTGCAAGGACTCTCTGAGCGGCAAGCGGCCGAACAAATTATTACGACCTTTAGAAAGATGGACCAAGCATGGGCTGACTATGTATTCCAACAAGGGTTGGATCGGCTCAAAGGCGCTGGCGGTTCGGTAAGCTAAGCGCCCGCGAACATCCCTAGCTGCGTAGCTTAAGCTCCCAAGGCACTTCGATCTCGCCGCTCGCACTTACGAGTCCACGCGGAGGGTTTGGAAACGGTCCCGCGCGATTAAAAGCTTCGACAGCCACGTCGTCAAGGACACGCACCCCAGACTCGCTGAGCATCTTAACTCGGATGATTTCTCCCTTGCCGTTGAGCACTACCACAACCTTTGTCGTGTGCTCGCGCTCGCTCGCAAGATGGCGACCGCTTCTATAGTATTTAGCTAGAGTCGCCTTCAACAAACGCGTCCACTCCATTTCCAGACGTTGCCGGATGCGCTGATGGTAACCAAAAAACAGATACTCGCGCGTATTAAGCGCAGTGCGATCAGACTCCTTGATGCCTTGGATATAATCTTGGGACTGAGCTCCGATGTTAGCCCACTCAGGTCGGTCTTTGATAAGCTCCTCGGTTAACCCTTTGCGCCGATCCTCCGGAAGAATCGCTAGGCCCAGCTTGGATGCCTTAATAACCTCAGTCTTGCCCGTCTCTTTGGTTTGAGCAGTCTGGTTTTGCTTGGTCTGGGTTTTGGGTTGCGCTGATGCCGTTCCCTTTTGCCCCATTTCAATCATCTTGCGCGAATTCACAGTCTCGCGATCCACCACGCGATTCTTCTCGCCTAAGTATGAATCAGGCGCCGCCTTAGGAACCGTCTTGCCGGCATCCGACTGCACAATGCGCTGCTTGGTTTTATCTTCTTCATGGTTGGTCGCTGGTTTCTTGACAGCCGGCTGCACTTCAACCCACGTAAGCTGCCGAGGGCGTGGCAAAGCCCTTCCAAAGTGCATAAGTGTCAAACACGCCGCCACAAAAAGCGCGTGAAAGATCAATGATAATGCAACTGACCGCCTCAAACTACACAACCCCAGTGGAATGGTAGCATTCACAACATAGGAATCGGAACTATTCGATGTCTTCTTTAAAGAATTCGCTCTGTGATTCAGGCGTGGAGACGCCTTGCGTGGCAGTCTCAGTCGGCTGAGTCCCTTCGATGAAGGCTTCTTTGATTGATTGAGAAGAGTTTGGTGCCGCTAGCTTGCCTGTTGCGGTATCAATGCTCGCAAAAACTACACCCGGCGGAATCGTAAAGTCGGTATCAGGATACTGTTTAACGGCCTCTCGCATGTACGAAAGCCAAATCGGAAGTGCCGCTCTTGCGCCCGTCTCGCCTGGACCAACCGGGCGCTGACCATCGAATCCAACCCAAACACCAGTCACAACGTGAGGAGTGAACCCCATGAACCATGCATCGATGTATTCGTTGGTCGTTCCGGTTTTTCCGGCGGCCGACCGAGCAAGGGCCTTTGCATCGTGGCCTGTACCGTAATTCACGACTTCCTTCATGAGATGACTCATGACGTAGGCAACCCTTGGATCCTGCACTTGATCGGGATCCTTAGCGAGTGGATATTCGGGCATCGGAATTCCGGTCTTGCCCATCACGATCGACGTCGTCGGCCCCGGAGAGGCAGAAGTTGTTGGTTGAGGCTCCTGTTCAACAGGCGGCTGTATTGTCACAACGGCAGGTAGCATTTGCGCTTTTTGCTCCTCAAGCACACGCCCATCGCGATCTACCACTTTAGTAAAAAAGATCGGATTCACTTGTCTACCCAAGCGAGGAAACAACGCATAGGCCTTGGTCATTTCCAGAAGCGATATGCTCGCGCTCCCTAAAGAGATCGACAGATCGTTATTAAAGCTCCCGTTTATCCCAATTCTCTTGGCATACTCGATCACCTTAGAGACGCCTATGCTCTGAACGATCTTAATGGTTGGGACATTGCGAGACTTAATCAACGCCTGCCTAAAAGTCGTATCACCGTAGAACTTCTCTTCAAAGTTGCTAGGCTTCCATTTTCCCGAGTCCAGATCTTCATAGACGATAGGTGAGTCTATGATGATAGTTGCGGGTGTGTAGCCCTTTTCAAGTCCTGCCGAGTAGATAATCGGCTTAAAAGCTGAGCCTGGCTGCCTTTGCGCCTGAACCGCCCGATTGAACTCGGAGAGGTCAAAACTGTAGCCCCCTTCCATGGCCAAAACATACCCTGTATTAGCCTCAATAGAGACGAGCGCCCCTTGGATCTGCGGTGTTTGCTCTAATTGCACAGTGAGGATGCCGTCGCGCGGTTTAGGCTTGGGGGTTTTCGCTGCGGCAGCTGCCTTTGCCTCTTCAGGCGTTTCTTCAGCGAGCTTCACGAGAATAACATCACCCTTCATCAAAACCTTTGAGGGAAGCGAAGGTTCACCACGAGCAGGAACCGGAGCCTTTTCGTCTTTAAGCGGCTTGGCCCACTTCATCTTTTCTAAAGGCAGCTCGGCCCGTGCCGTACCAATCACAACACCCACGCTCTTGTGCTTGTCGTCCACGCCTGTCACGACCGCTTGATAGAGTTCGCCGGGCACGAGCAGATCGGCATCGTTTGTCAACCCAGCCAGATGCATCGCCTCAATGGCATCCATACGGCCATCCGGCATCATCACCTGAAAATGCAATTTTCTGTCAATGAGCTTGAGGCGGTCTTCCCTTAAGAACTTTTCGACTTCCTCCGGTGTTTTCAAGTGTTGAAGTGGCCCGCGATAGCCTAATCGTTTATCCACCGCACTCAATCCATCTCGCAAACTCTTCCCCGCTGCCTGCGCAAGTCGAGCGTTTGTCGGCAGATAAACCGTCAGACCATCTTCATAAATGGCCTTCTCTCCATACTTCTCGAGTAGATAGCGCCGAACGTGCTCAACCATGTAGGCGGCATTCTTCGTGCCAGGGTCTTCATCATGAAAAATCCTGAGCGGCAGCGCCGCAGACTCTGTGAACTGAGCTTGCGTGATGAACTTATTCTCGAACATCCGTCTCAGAACGTAAAGCTGTCGCTCCTTAGCCTTTTTGGAGTTCACAATCGGACTGTATTTGCCAGGAGCTTGTGGCAGGCCCGCCAACACGGCGGCCTCCGCCACTGTGAGTTCACTCACATCTTTTTGATAGTAGGTCCTTGCCGCAGCCTGCACGCCATAGGCCCCATGACCCAAATAGATCTGATTTAGATACAGGTAGAGAATCTGCTGCTTAGTTAAGTTGTTCTCGATGCGACTTGCGAGAATCGCTTCTCGAATTTTTCTACTTAGATTGCGCTCCGGCCTGACTAACAGCGACTTCGCTACTTGTTGGGTGATAGTGCTTCCACCCTGGACGACGTGCCCAGCGCGAAAGTTAGCGATACTCGCCCTCAGCATACTGCTGAAGTTGATTCCCATATGCTCAAAGAACTTATCGTCCTCAGCCGAAATAAAAGCCCGAACGACCACTTCTGGGATTTTCTCGTAAGGAACTACATAGCGCCGTTCTTTATAAAACTCGGCGAGAAGCGGATCCGATTTCGCGTTGAGTGGGTCGGCCGCACCAAGAACTCGCGTAACTCCCCACGGTCGATAGTCGGCGACCGTAATGATCTTAGGTAAGTCTCTCGCAAAATACCAGTAAACCATGCCAGTCGCCCCGACGAGCGCGGCAGTGCCAGCGACCGACATGATTAGCAGCGTTTTGAGTATCCACGCTCTTTTTGTCGTTACAGCCGCTCCAGAACCATCATTCATTTTTTGCGTGGGCGTTTCGGAGTTCAAGAAGCAGCCCCCACGAGATGACGAATCTCTGACATGTGCTCCTCCACAGCTTTCTTTCCTCGAAAAGCCGCATCGTTTAGTTTCTTAAAATCCATACGCAGAATTGTTTTGAGGTCTGGCCTGATCACAAGATCCGCGTCCTTGAGTTCTGCGAGGCTCGCAGCTTGCTGCTCGCTCGCCTCATCGAGAGCATCGATCACGACAACGGGGCCAATATTCAGTGCTCGCGCTTCTGCAATCAAGAAGGGTCGCACATTTGCCGCTGACTGCGCCGCCACGCCATTGAATGGAGTTGGGTCAAACGTCTCTGGATCAGCGACCGCAGCATGAATCGCGCCCACTACCTCCCCACGATCCACAACGCTTACGACTTCAGTGTCTTTAAGTTGAAGCGCAATTCGGAGCGGTACCTTAGCTACGCTCACGTCTCTTTTACCGAACGAGCGCTTGAGCGCATTGACCAGCTTAGCAGCCCGTCCAGGTCGATCAAAAACCGCAGGCATAAGTCTTTTTGGAAGGAAGACATCTTCATTGAACTTTAGAAGCGCCCATTCAAGCTGATTGATCTTGGCATCCATAGCGTAAAGCGCGCCGATCAGCGCGCCCGTCTCTGTTCCTAAAACCGCTCCGATAGGAATCTTTGCTTCAGTCAAAGCGCGAATTGCTCCTACTGCTGCAAATCCTCTCGCCATTCCGGGGCCGAGCACAAGCACAACAGGACGAACTTGCACCTGACCCGGACCATACAATTCAGGAGAAGCACTGGGAGAGGCGATTGGCTCCACTTGGGGTTCGGGAGGACCCAACACTTCTGCCGCGTTGCCAGTTGCCGGAGCAGGAGGACCTAATACTTCAGGCGATGACCCAGATGATGTCGCTGGCGGTTCTGACGCTACGTCAGCTACCTTGTGAGATGCCGTTGTTGAGCAACCGCTCCCAATTAGGAGTTTGATTGCGATCAACGATGCTACTAAAGATGCTTTGACTCTGAATGAAGCTTCCAATGCGCCAAGAACTCCTTATTTCCCTGAGTGCCGGTAATGGGAGATTCTATCAAGCCAAGTCTTTTCAATCCAAGAGATTCAGACACGGATGTGAGGCGCCGTACGGCTTCTTGACGGTCCTCTTCATCTGTAACGATTCCGCCCTTCCCTACCTTTTCCTTCCCTACTTCGAATTGAGGCTTAATCAGCGTAATCCAGTCGGTTTCTAGGTGGGCAAACACAAGCGCAGCGGGAAGAATCTTATCCAAAGAGATAAAGGAAACATCGACAACGATCAGGTCGATCTTTTGGCCAATAAGATCGAAGGGCAAAGCGCGAGCGTTGACCTTCTCATGAACTATCACTCTTGGGTCATTTCGAATCTTCCAATCGAGCTGGTTGTGACCCACGTCGACAGCGAACACGCGCTTGGCCCCTCGAAGAAGCAGTACATGGGTGAAGCCTCCCGTCGACGCACCAATATCGAGACCGACACGACCTTGGACAGGAACTCCAAATGCATCTAACGCGGCAGCGAGCTTGACCCCACCACGAGAGACGTAAGGATGGTCCTCGCCTCGCACACGAATAGAAGCATCCTCGCTCACCGAGTGGCCGGGCTTGGTTACCGGCTGGTCGCTTACAAGTACGTTGCCAGAGAGAATCAACGCCTGCGCTCGCTCACGAGAAGGAGCCAAACCCAACTCCACGAGCAGTATATCAATTCGTTTCTTCATGTCCAAGAGCCGCTCTCAAACTTTGCTCGATCGCCGAAGCAGAAAGCCCAAGGCTCTCGTCCAAAGATTGCTGTGTGCCGTGAGGAACAAAGGTATCCGGATATCCCAACGCGACCATTGCTCGGCGCCTGACTCCAAGACCGGCAAACCAAGATTGCCCAAAGCCTCCGCGCACGACTCCGTCTTCAACGGTTAAAATTTGGGCCTCTGGATGAGCGATCGCATACTCTGTAAGTTCGGCCGCCACGGGCTTGATGAGTGTTATGGATACGGCCGTCACAGCCTGTCCCTGCGGATCCACCGCACGTGCCGCAGTCAAAACGCGCATTGCCGCAGACCCCACTCCTACTACGATCAGCTGAGGACTTGCGGCTGTTTGATGCCATCTCACCGGGCCCGCCGTGGCAAACTCCTTGGGTCCTGCCCCCCTAGGATAACGAATGGCCCATGGTTTTCCCGACACGACGGCATGTGCAAGCTCCGTTCTTAAATCCTGAATGCACGCGGGAGCACTCACGGTGAATCCAGGAATCATCCCTAGATACGATAGATCAAACATTCCGTGATGAGTCGGCCCATCTGCGCCCACCAATCCCGCTCGATCGATCGCAACAGTCACACCTAAACCTTGAAGGGCAACATCGTGAATCAACGAGTCGAATGCTCGTTGCAAAAAAGTACTGTAGATCGCCACAACAGGGCGCAATCCCTGCGTTGCAAGTCCCGCCGCGAAGGTTACTGCATGAGGCTCTGCGATCCCTACATCAAAGAACCGATTTGGAAATCGGCGCGCAAACTCCGTCAGACCTGTGCCTTCAGGCATAGCAGCAGTGATCGCTACAATTTTTTCGTCTTTCTCGGCCAACTCGCAAAGCGCTTCACCAAATGCGTCGCTATACGTCTGCTGCGGTGTCGAAGCTGTCGGCGCTGGAGCCTTATCTTTTGCCTTGGCAGCCACTGGACTCACGCCATGGTAGATTGAAGGACTGTCCTCGGCTGGCGCGTATCCTTTACCTTTTTGAGTAAGTACATGAAGAAGCACGGGCCTTCCATTCTGTGGCCCGGTCTTGATCCCCTGTAGCGTGCCAATCAGAACACCCAAATCGTGACCATCGAGGGGCCCAACATACTCAAAACCCATCAGTTCAAAAAAATCGCGCGCTGTTCCTGTCGCGAAGAGATGAGAAAGTGATCCAACATTGCCGGATATGGACATCTGGTTGTCGTTCAAAACCAAAAGAAAAGGCCCGCGCTCCAGTCCTCGCGCGTTGTTGAGCGCTTCGAGCGCAACCCCCGCTGTGAGTCCCCCATCGCCCACAATCGCCACAGACCAAAGCTGAGATTTTGATCGTGCATAGGCCATTGCAAGTGCAGCTGAAAGCGCCGTACTGCTGTGGCCCGCACCAAACACATCGTGCGGACTCTCTTCGCGCGACAGAAAACCAGAAATACCGCTGCCTTGTCTAAGCGTAGAAAACCGGCCCCATCGCCCTGTCAGGAGCTTATGCGCATAGGCTTGGTGGCCAACATCCCAAATCAGAGGCTCAGAGGGGGACTCAAAAACATAGTGAAGCGCGATGGCGAGATCAACGACTCCCAAACTCGCTCCCAAGTGACCACCATTGGTCAAACAGGTTGTAACTATTTTCTGCCGGATGTCCTCTGCAACGGCGAGCAACTCGTGCAGAGACATCCTCTTAAGTGCACCCGGACCTTGCGCGAGAGCCTCTTGAGCGGGCATGATCGAGCGCTCTTTAGGATCGAGAGGGTGCGAAGGGCTGAAGCTCAACGCTACCGTCAGCGTTACCTTTCATCAGCAACTCAACTCTCTTTTCAGCCGCCACAAGCTGGTCTTGGCAAGCACGAGTGAGACGAACACCTTCTTCAAACGATTTGAGCGAGAGCTCGAGATTGAGCTCGCCGCTTTCCATTCTCTTGACGGTTTGCTGGAGCTGATCCAACGCTGACTCGAACGAAATCGCAGGGGTTTCCGCCATAACTTGCTTCAGTCTCCTAGATTCCTGCTAGTAACATTTTGCCGCATCAAGGCCAATGCCCAAAAGCCCGATAAGTCAGTATGCGCTTATCTGGGTTTATGAGTTTGATCACCGCATGGAGCGCGCTGTTTAGTGCGTACGCTCACGCCTATGCAGCGTGCGACCCAGGGCCTGCTGTGCTGCAAGTGCAGCTGCCAAGCGCTGTAAGAGCTCCAGATGCGCCAGTCTCTACTGGGGAGTGGTATCTTCCAATGTCACCGCAGGTACCGACCCGCATGACCTATGCCCGGCTCAAAGTAACTCTTTTTCCTCCGGATGATACTCGCAAGAATTGGTCTGCCCATATCCAAATGAGCTTTCCGGACCCCAAACCGTTCGGTCTCCCCTATGCTGCTTATCGCCTAGTGCTTTCCTGGCAGACGACACAAGGAATGAACAGTGCGACCAAAGACTGGACTTCTGATTGTATGGACGCAGGTCGAAGCTTGTTTCCCGGCCAAACTTGGTCGGAAGTCTGGGATGTAGGAGCTACGGAGGGCCTCTCAGCCCTTTCCGATCCTTCAATTTCCTTTTGGGGATCAAGGAATTAGCCCTCTACTCCCAATAAACCTGAGCGATGACGATGAATTTTAAAAAGGCACCTGTTTCCGCATGACGTGCCGGGTTCTTTCCTGAATCAGTAGGTCGTCAGGAATAAAAAAGGCTTTAGATTTCAGTCGGCTCTTCGGTTTGAATGGTTTTCGACAAAAAAAATCTTCACCCTGGAGCTGAGAATGGAATCTAAAGCCAAGGTTTACCTTCCCCAAGTCTTTCGTTCTTTTCAAGGATTTGATGTAGCAGACCTCA
>JACCDG010088223.1_pt1 | contig 41574 bp, 56 predicted proteins | sample 7442471 | NCBI WGS metagenome assembly JACCDG01 (sample SAMN15323444, study PRJNA562643) | freshwater metagenome | isolation source: river surface water | place: USA:Blue River Watershed | collected 2017-08-17
AAGAATCGTGCCAATCGCCTCGCTCTGTCGGCACTATGGATTGAGCTTGCCTGATGTTGCTCGCCTTGCTCTTGGTAGTAGTTGCTTAGTTTGTGGAGTCTCGCGAATGCGAGACGATTGACCCTCGCAAGATAGAGTGTGAACGAAGTGAACACCGTAAAGTAAAAGTGTAATTGTTATTAGAGTAGGATCTTTTTAGTTGAGTTGATTATCAAAAAAAACAGAAGAGGGGTACGGTGCGCGCGTCCCAGTCCCACCACAAACATTTTTCCCATTTTCCCCTATATTATTTTCTCTCCATAAGATATCCTACTATCATGAACGAAACAGATACGAAGAAAACACTAAGAGCTTTATGGGTTATAGCGGTGACAGGGAGTAAGAATGAGTTAAGCGAAGAGGATGTTCAGAAGGCGATAGCGTTATTTGCAACGATACTTGGAGATTGTCTTTCGACTGGTTCAATAGAATTGAATGGTTTAGTAAAAGAGGAGATCTAATGGAATACTACATACATTTTAGAAGCAGAGACGGATTGAAGCATGAGCAGGAGATAGCGGACAGGGAGTTTGCGAAATACAGGATTCATAGGCTCATGAAACCAGAAGCGTCGAATGGATTGAAGTCATCGAAGGACCTAAAAGAGGGATTTGATCAAGTTGATGAGAGGACATATCGGCAGGTGAAGGTAAGAGAGATAATAATCTACGAATACGAGGAAATCTAATGAACAAAGAAATAGAAGAGAAAGAAGAAAACAAGATCATAAACGGAGAGCCAAAGGTAGTTGGTAAAGTGGTGATTACGATAGAGGCAGGAATGAGTCAGATGTTCTTAAGTATATCGGAGAAGGCAGAAGGAGCGGAGCGGTTTGACGTATTTAAGATGAGTTTTGATCAAGCGAGAGCATTGGCGACATGTTTAAAGAACGTCACAACAATTTAATAATAATATCTTTCCTACATAAGAAAAGTATGATAAAAAGATTGTGGAGTTTGATAACTGCCCTTGTTGCTCCAGATTAACACTAGGCAGTGAACGTACTCAGTTCTAACATGGGTCGGCTGAGTGATGTCGGCTGTTGATGGGTTGGCAGTGCTCACGCATCATACAACTGTCTGACACCCCGGAAAGACGGGGATCGTTTATGTCTCATGCGAGTCGGATGTTGAGTTAAGAGCCGAACGCTACCTTCGGGGGCGGTGGGGATGAAAAATCTACTCCACTGATTGGGTGAAAATCCCATCATGAGACTTCTTTAGAGTAAGGAGAAAAAAATGCTAGACACAAAACTTTTAGAAGTCAGAGATTCTGGAACATTCATTCCGATCATAGCGGTTGAGTTAAACGGAGATGATCATTATTTACTGAGACATGCTGGATATGGAAGGAGAAGGTATATTTCGATTGCGAATCTTATTTCGATTGCGAATATTAATAAGGGACCACTTACTTACGATGCGTATGGTCATGGATCATCTCGGACCATGCCTGAGGCTCATAAATATATAATTGAGAATTGGGACGATCTTAAGAACGGAGACGTTATTGACGTTGAGTTTATTCTTGGAATAACGAAAGAGAAAAAGATTCCAGTGCAATTCGAAGAAAACGGTGCGTGGAGTCGATAATTTTAAAAAAGGAAACCAAAATGATTGAATTAAAAATAGAGAAAGGAATTGAGATTCCGGCAAAGAAAGCAAAAGGTGGATCTAGGTATCAACCGATAGTGGAGTTAATGCAGGTTGGAGACTGTGTATTACTTCCGGAGGCTAGTATGACTGGTGGATTTACTGCTTGTCTTAGACGCCGTAATTATAAGTTTGCGACTAGAAAAGATGGGGAAGGAATGCGCATCTGGAGGACTGAGTGAACGGAGAGGTTCCTAGAGAAAGAATCATCGACGAGTCTTGCGATTACACACCAGACGCCATCGATGCTTTGAGGTATGCATTAACGGGTCGATCCAGTAAGCAAGTGTTCATAGCCTCACCTAGAAAAGGGGGCAAACTTTTACTTAATAAATTTTTAGAACGTTACATGGAAAAACAAATGACTGAAAAATTCAAAACAAAATACCACGCTCTTGCCTGGGCTGCCGAAGATACAACAAATATTTTCGTTGATAATGCTGGCATGTCTTATCGCATCTCTCACGGTGTTATACTAAGGCAGTGTGCCTCAGATGGTCTCTGGAACAACGTTACTTCTAATCTTATTAACGAACCCTGCCGCAAGGCTGAACCGAAAAAGAAGACTCAAATGGTAGTTGATATGTCAATTGAGGAACTCTTAGAAATTTTTGACGCAAGATACTTAAGAAAAGCAATATAAAGACTGAGCGATGGAGCAGAAACTAACATGCGCTGAATTAGTCGAGTTAGAATCAACGTTACAGCTTTATTGCGACAAATACGGCTTAGTGATCACAGCGGTTCCAACGGATGGTAGTAAACACATGTGCTTCACTCCGTCTCAACCACTTAAGTTAAGTGACGTCCTTTTCCCAACTGAATTTTTAAATGAGGGGGAATAGGTATGAACTCTGGATATTCGCAAGTTAATAAAAAGGAACTTACGTCGTCTCAGTGGGGAGAACTTAAAAGACAATACAACCGCATGTCTGCTTTAAGAGAGAAGCTTTTTAGCGCTAAAAACGAGGCTTTGGCTCTTGAGAGAAAGATTGATGATATAGATTACAAAATGAGCGACTGCTTATACCGCATCCGCAATTTTGTGTTCAAGAATGAATTAACAAATAAAGAAAGATTAGAAGAAGGTGAATAAAATGACGCCAGAACAAGCCATGATGAACGCACTAGCCTCAGCAGAACCAGTCGATGCTGTTAGCTTTGCGTGTAACGTTAATACTGGGGAGATAGGTATTGTCTTTGCAAGTCCATGTAATCGAGATGGTCAAACTGATACTCTCGTAATTGGATTTCGTTTGAGCCATGAGCAAGCTTTAGAAATCTCTGACTTACTACAACAAGAGATTGCTCGATTAGAAGAGAAGATGCAAAAGCAGCTCGAAGCTATGGCGACTAACTCTCACTGATGAATCTTCTGAAAGATTACCGACTTTGCAGAGGTCGAAAATACAGACACTTAAGAATTAACGTTCTAAAAGGGACGAAGTGTCCCATCTGTCAGTGTAACGCTCTTATGAGAACGCCACCTCCAAGGTTAGTAGCTAAAAAGAAGTCTTGATTAGTGGCGTCACTTTCTTTACAGTCAGGTTATGGGAATAATTTTAACCGGATTAGCATTGATTGTGGCATTCAACGTCACATGCGTAATCATCCAACACCTTATTGAAAAACATGACGATAAAAACCAGAGAAATAAAATTTAAGGGTGGCGCAACGCTTGTAGTCTTTCTTGGAGAAGACGGAGACTACTACGACGAATTTGGCACTAAGTACCCTGCCTGGCTCTGGGACAAGAGATATTGTGGTATTTACGGAATCGAAACTGGGAAATACGACCCTCTCTGGAAAGAAGGTTGTTCTGACCATGACAAGATGATGACTATATTAAAGTTAGGACTTGCAGATCCTTCCGTTACTGACGCTTCAATTTTATTTGCCTTTCAAAAAGCTATGGCATCTTCTTTTCTAAGTGGACTATACACGGTAATTGCTGCTCCTGTTTACGGAATAATTGGAGGCTTTGGCGGTTACGCTTTGGCTAAAATTAGAAAAGCCATACGATAGTACTTTTTCTCTTGCCTTATTTAATTTAATTAAAGTAAAGTGGCGTCACTATGACGTCAAAAGAAAATACCTGGATATCAAAACTAATAGAAAAGGGCGTTCCAGAACTTACAGCGCGAATGTTCTTAGATTATCACCAACAAAATCTACATATTTGGGAAGCTTTTGAAAAATTAACACTACGAGTTATAGCAAAGAAAAAAGTCGTGGGAGCAAAAGCCATAGTAGAGCGAATTCGTTGGGACGAAGAGATTGAGTACGATAGAGAATTTAAAGTGAGTAACAGTTATACTGCGTATTACGCGCGAGTCTTTGAGATAAAATATCCGCAGCACTCAGGGTTTTTTAAAATGAAACCGATTCAAGGATTACTTTCTGAGGTTAATCATGAGTGAGTTCTTAAAAAAGGATTCTGATGAGTTTGGAACGCCTGACGATCTGTGGGATAAGCTTGACGAGGAGTTTCATTTTACGTTTGACGCCTGTGCCACTCCGGAGAATAGTAAGATGCCCGGTTATTGGACAAAGGAAGAGGACGCGTTAATGCAGGACTGGGCAGGGCTGAGAGTTTTTTGTAATCCACCGTACTCTCGTGGAAACGTAAAAAACTTCTTCTTTAAGGCTCTTGAGGAAACTCGACGTGGAGCCTGTCAGTTGGCTGTACTTTTAATTCCAGCATATACCGAACGTGACTGGTTTCATAAATACCGAAATGAATTCGAAGTTAGATTTATCAAAGGTCGCGTAAAATTCAAAGGCGGCGAAAGCTCTGCTCGCGGCAATCACATGATTTTAATACTCCGTTCACGCGATTGGGCGTGGTGGAGCGTTTAACAAAAAAGGAAAATATGGAAAATAAAAACAAATTAACGATTGAGGATATTGAATCTTCAATAGTAGCAGAAGAAAGCTTTAAGCTTGGTCAAAAAACCACAGTTGTTTTGCTTACTTTAAAGAACGGCTTTGAAGTTATTGGTAAATCTGGTTGCGTAGATCCAGCAAACTACGATCACGAAATTGGAACCGAGTTTGCTCGACAAAGAGCATTAGATGAAGTCTGGATGCTTGAAGGGTACGCATTACAAAATCAATTAAATAAGGAATAAAAGATGTCACAAGAAAAAAGAACACTGCCGGTAAAACTGACCAACGAGGAGATTCAGGATAAAGGTCGGTTAGTTGCCGCAAAATCAATTGAGCTAGGAAGACTTGAGATTGAGAAAAAAGCCAGCATGGCGGTATTGACCGAGCAGATAAAACAGGTCAAAGCGCAAGTAGTAGAGCTTTCAGCGCAGATTGATTCTGGAGAAGAACTAAGATCTGTAATGTGCGAAAGAACGAAAGATACTCGCAAAGGAGAAGAAATCGTTGTACGAAACGACACTGGTGCAGTAATCTTTAGAAAGAAGTTAAGCAAGGAAGAATTGGACTTAATGAGCCAACAACCCTTGTTTGAGGATAAATCCGCATTTTAAAAGGGGAATTTATGGAGTTCGAAAACGCAATTGTTGTTATTCTTGCTAAAGTTGCTGAGCAAACTGAAGATTCAGACATATGGATGTCGCCAGAAACTTCTAGAGAGAGATACCTACAAGAAAAAATTTCAGAACTCCATGAATTGCTTGAAACAACCCTCACCTCAGAGATTGTCTAGTGGAGCCGCATCAAGTAAAGAATTTAGACTTAAACCTTGCTAAGTTCTTTTTAGCTATCGACAACCTAAGCGAGATCACTATCCGGAGAAGTGGTGAGATGAATCCCTTCGTAATTTACGTTCCGCAGGTGCATACTGTATTTTGCGATGGTAGATTTCTCGATAAGGTTATTGATGTTTATAATGTAATGGTTTGTTCAATTACCGTCGAACATTAATTTTAACTTGACGTCTTTGTGCCGTCATAGGAGTATCCAATGAATGCAACAACAGTTACAGAATACGAAAGAAGATACGAGGTCGAAGGAACAAAAAGCTGTGGACGCTTTATTTGGAAAGTGCTTGAGACGAAAGCCCGGTATAAAGAAATTGAAGCTTGTGGAACAATTAAGGGAGCTATGCGAGCGGACAGGTTTAAAGCCGCTATTTGGAACTACTTCAACCCCAAAGAACTCTTTATCTACGCAGTAATTTGTTCTGTAGTATTATTTTTAATTATAAGTATATGAAGAAAAAAAAGACCCAAATCAAAGTTAGACTCCATTTAAGAGTCTCTCCTAAAGTTAAAAAACACATCGAAAAGCTTGCAAAGAAAAATGATGTTTCAGTCAATAGATTTGCAGAAGGAGTCTTGTATGAAGCCGCCTAGTCCAAGAGACGTTGCTATCCGTAGGGGTATGAGAGATTTAGATCGTCAGATCGATATTAAGCAAGCTGTTGAAAAGAAGTATGCTAAGCCGATGTTAGCGACTGACAGAGCCTCAGTTGAGGGTGCCCGAATAGCAAGAGAGATTGATCAAGCAGTGGCGAGAATGGTGTCGGTCATTGAAAGTTTTCTTGAGAAAACTCTCGAAACCGTTATGGGTACCCTCAAGTGTGGCGTTGAGGATATAGAACTTAATTTTGTTGGAGGTGATTCGGCTGTTGGTGCCTTAGTAGCCCAAGGGGAAGTTAAGATTTCAGTCAAAGGCGTTCATGTTATGGATATCGTCGTTCAACAACTTGACAAAGAAAAGTTTCAGTTACTTGCCTTACCAATAGGTTTAACCGAAGAGGAAGAAAAACTTGACGTTAAATTTCTCGACCAAAAAGAATAGATTCGGAGTTAAGATTGATGAGTTCTCCAAGATGGCGCGAACCATTGATGGCGTCTACTTTCATTCCGACTCAGAAGCAAAAAGATGGATGACGCTAAAGCTTTTAGAAAGAGCTGGTGAAATTAAAGACTTAAGACGACAGATAAAATTTTCTCTCGAAGTTGAGGCAACTTGGATTTGTAATTACACGGCAGATTTCGGATACTTCGAGAAGAACACAGATTTAGCTTTTCCCGGAGAATGGGCTGAGTTAGAAACAATTGAAGAATCAAAGGGAGCATGGACGCCAGACTTTAAAATTAAGTGGGTGTTGTTTCACGTTCTCTTTGGTAAAAAATATAACATTATATTAACAGGCGGAAAAAATGAGCAGCGATACACAGGATATTACCAACCAAAGAGAGTCAGCAGGAAGCGTACTAGGAGGACTAGTAGAAAGAGCAGTTGATTCTTTATTAACCGAAAAAGAGCAAAGTATTTTATTTTTAGCGAGTCAAATTGCTCAAGTACTTTCATCAAGAAGTTGGCAAGCAAATCTTAAGGCTCCTGATTTGCTTCACAACGATTTCATGTCGACACTTTATGATATGCTCAGAGAGCAACTTCCTAAAACAAGTCCAACAGGAACCGAAGGAGTAAGCTCGCCAGAAGGAATAGAATCAGAGTCAGAGTCAGAACCCCTAGCGTAATAACTAAGTTCATAGTGACTTTAATCAACCAGCGGTACTCTTCGGGTACCGCTTCCTCTAAACTCTTCTTGTCATCGATATCCTCACTACCATCGAGCATTGCAAGAGTAACACCCAAAGCATCTGCAATTTTTTGATATGTAAATGCGTGAACGTGAAGTGCAATTCCATCTTCAATTTGAATCAAGAAAGCTTCTCGCATGTCGCAAGCACGAGCCAAGTCTAAGGTTGACCACTCACGGAGTTCTCTTAAGTCTCTTATGCGAGAACCGGGTATTTTCATTTGAAAATATTTCTTCTTTTTAACTCAGTGACAACAGGGTTTTCAGAATCAAAAGAACGGACAAAACGTTTAACAGAATCAGAAGGCTCAGCACTAAGCTCGCGAACACCCATCTCGCTGTCTTTAGAATCACTTGCTGTGTCTCGCTTATCCACGGTGTCCAGATTTTTGCTCTCATTTTGCCTTGCTGCTTCTAATATTAATTCTTTGACTTCTGCCAATGCGTGATAGGCACTGTCGGCTACTTCTTGCTCATGAAGGTATTTTTCCATCTCTCGGTCGAGGTAAGCTATTAAATCTAAATCCATAAGTACCTAAAAATACGATTTGTAGAAAATCATCATATCATTTACTATATAAGAATGTCATCTAAAGTAAAAGGGAAATCGTATACCTTACGTCAAAATCAAATTGAATATCTAGAAGATCGGTGCAGAAACGGGTACAGCCGCTCTCGCTGGATACGTGAGGCAGTTGACATGAAGATTAAACTTGAAATGTCCCAATTGGAGAAAATTGTTAAACGTTCAGTTAATGCGATTAGGAACGGGAAGTCAGGAGAAATCGAAGCCAAGCTTGGGGCTCTTGATGCTACCCAACAAAAGACCCTTAGTGACTTTAGAGCTGCGGTGGAATCAGAACTTACCAGAGAATTCCTGCATACCTCTAGGGAGGTATCTAGTGAAAAGGTGGAAGAGTCCGAAGTACGGGGAAACCTTCAAGGTGATGAACGTCCCGAATAGGGATGACATTTTATTTCACTGGGGTAATTTTACCAGGAATACCAGAGGGTGTATTTTGGTTGGATCTTACTTCTCGGAAGACGGTATGGCTGTCATGGATTCAAAAATCGCTTTTCAAGCGTTCATGGAATCTCTATCCTCAGTAAAAGAGTTCGAACTTTTTATAGATCTATGGCAAAGCACAACAACAAAGATAGACGAAAAGTAGAACATGACGCCATGAGAAGGGCTTTAGGTTTTGAGCCTGTGCGCGATCCTAAGAATAAAGGCAAGGGAACAAAGAGGAGAAGACCTCAGAAGTCTCATCGTCGAATATCTCGTGAGTCACGACAGGTATAAGGATTAAATGGATACTGACGCAAGAATTAATGCTCTTGAGAACTGGAAAACAGAAATGGCGTCAAGCATGATGGATACTCAGTCCAGCCTCATACAGTCAGCAAAGCTGAGCCAAGAAGAGGCGTCACGCGTTTCTCAAGATTACACGGCGTCAATCAAGCTGCTTTCAGAGAACTACTTAGAAGCTTTAAAGATTCAGGCAAACTCACTCTCAATCCCACTTCTTAGAGACATCTTGATGCCGCTAATGATGAAACTATTTACTTTCTTTTCCATCTTAGTTTTGTTACTTCTCGGTGGAGTGCTCGGTATTAAATGGGCTTTCGGCGATATACTTTCAAGTGTAGGGTAATTTATGATTTTCGGTTGGGACGATTTAGCTGGTTGCATGTATAGTAGCGTGATGATTTCAACGCACCCAAGAGGCTGGTGTGGCGGTATTTTCTTAAGAACCTTCGGAGCTTTAGAGAAATCCAAAAATACAATTGTAAACATGCTAAGGTCTGGGAAGTGGAGCGAACTTGTCGTCCACATGGCACCCTTTGACAAGACTCACACATACCCCATCGACAAGTTGCAGGGTCAAGTCCTAAAGGACACAGCGTGGCTTGAATCTCTTCAACGACAGTTTCCGAACACAAAGATAATGCCTTCTCCATTTTGTGAGCATAACCACAAAGCACAAGTGATGAAACCATTATTTGACAAGATGAGAATCAAGGGTCCTTCGATGATTTTTGTAAACAGTATTTGGAAAGGACAAGAAGTTCCTGGAATAATCACAGAGATCCATCTTGAAAGAATTGATAAAATGCCGCCAGTTCCAAAACAAGAATATATAGTTTCTGCTGATGGTTTTGGTGGTGACGGCACTGGAGATTTCTGTGACGCCAGAGTCGACAAAATTATAGCCAAGTATTCAAATGCTCGACAAATAAGAGGCTGGAACTTTAGAAATAACGGCAAATTTGGTCATAAAGATAAGGCGTCAATTGCTCAAAGAAAACATTTTCCAGACAAGCCTTATGCGCTTGGACACTACGAACTTTTAGAGCCTAGAGAATCAGGTGGAGAAGTCTTCGGAAAGAAAGGAGTATACAAAGCCTTTGCAGATGATCACGGTCAAGGCGGCAAGGATAATCACGCAATGGCGCTTGTAAACAAAAAGCAACCAAAGCTTAAAGTCTGGGATAGAAACGGAAAAGTTGTTGATGAATTAATTAGAACAACTCTTGGCGACTTCAATAGTCCCGTCAGTCCTTATCATGGATTTGCAAGGTTTTACTCTACAAAGTACGCCTACCAAATTGGAGAGAAAGCTTTTAAGAATACAGGCTCAAACATCGTTAAAATAGAAGGCTTAGGGTTTACGGACGCTAGGATGAGAAGTTTATAAAGGAAAATAATATGGCTAAAGATGAAGTTAAAAATGAAATGAAAGAAGAAGTTAAAGAAGAGAAAAAATCAAAAGTAAAAATTGACGACCAAACAACGGCAGTTCTTAAAAAGATTGAATCAGGACTTTCTCCTTCTCAGTTAAGCCTTGCAGAGCAACAACTTTTGTACACTCATAATTTGAATGTCGGAAAGTAAGCCTGATAGAGATACCCTTCTTGATTATTACACCGAGGTAGTAAATCCAACTCCTGACCAGATTGATTTACTACCTAAAAGTTGCGTAATCGAGGCACAGCAACTTTTTATGCTGTGGACTCCCATTATTGACATAGCAAGAGAGACTGGTATTCCAATTACCCTGCTTCAACAAGTAGCTTATCAAAAAGGTGGATGGAGAGATCAACGAGCCCAAATAAACAAAGAGGTCGTTGAGCAAGTCAGACAAAAAGCTAGGAAGCGTTTTCAAAAAGCTCTTGGCGTTAGTATTCGAATGGTGACTAATGGACTTCTTGCATTCGAGAAGCGTCTTCAAACTAACGGTAGGGAAATGACTCTTGAGGAAATTTCTGACATGACTCTCATCGCTCAAAGGTTAGATAGAACGAACATTCTAAAAGAGGTGGATGAAGAGGATAAGAAGAAATCAAAAACTCCGAAGGATCTTATTAAGGCAATCGCAAACGATCCGTACATGAGAAAAGCAATAATGCTTGCCGGTCAAAAAGAATCACTAGTACTATCAGAGATAGAGGAAGAAATTGAAAACGAAGTTTCCGACAGCCTCGCGAATCCTAAGTGATCCGCAGTTCAGAGATTTAGCAGAACTTTATGGAGCCTTAAATGAAGGGTGGACGCCGCACGAAGGGCAAATCGAAGTTGGAGAGGCAATATTCTCGGATGGTGCTCGAAGAATTTTTATCGAAAATGGAAGAAAGTGGGGTAAATCTGAATTCGCAGTGGACTTATGCTGGCGTCTTGGTAACGCCATCCAAGGCGGTCAAATTTATTACTATGGAGCGTATGCAAAAGCTGTGCGAGAATTCATCTGGGCTTCTCAGCGTCTCCAAAAGCATGGACCCGAATCATACGTATCTGATATCCATAAAACAGAAATGCGTATTACCTTCACTAGCGGAACCTTCGTTAAGTGTGACGGAGCAGACGAATTTAAAATATCCAAAGGGTTTAACCCTGACGTTGTTATACTTGATGAGTTTGCGGATTATGATGAAGATTTCTGGGTGGCTATGTCGCCTAACTTCGCGTCAAAAGACACAATAGTAATTATTATTTCTTCTCCTCCTTGGTTGCTTGAATCAGAGCCGGGTAAGCCAGTAATTTTTTGTAGAATCGCTGACCTTTGGGCGAAATATCAAAAAGACGCTGAGAAAAAAGGTCTTAATTCTAAGTACCGTTATTACAATCAACCAACAACAAAGAATCCTCACATATCAAGAGAATGGTTAGCAGAGGAAAAACAAGCGCTGATTGATTTAGACCTTGAAGACGTCTGGATGAGGGAGTATGAAGCAAAACGAGTAGTCGGCGGTGGTAAGAGAATTGTAGGAACTTACTTTGCTGCACAACACATGAAGCCTCACGATATTTTGATGCAAAAACTTGATAGAGATAAAACTATTCTGGTTTGGGCGAGTATTGTAGATCCGTCAAACTCTGCTTTTGGATACTTGTGCATGGCGGTAAATCCTTACACAAAAGAAGTTTATTTCTTAGATGAAATCTTAGAAAAGAGCGAAGACGAGACAACCGAACAAGCAATTTCTCCTCGAATCAAAGCCATTGAAGATGAGCTTTTTTCTGATGAAGAGAATTCAGATACAGAAAGGTTTGAGAGAGTTTGCGATGAAGCTGCTAAGTGGTTCATTGTAGGGTGTGCTAACGATCCGCAGATTGGAGTTCACTGGCACCCAACGGAAAAACATCTTCACACAAAAGAATTTGGAATCTCACTTTTAAGAACACTTTTTCGATATAATAAAGGTTACGTCAGTGATAGATGTAAGTGGCTTTCTTGGCAGTTGGAAAACTATAGAAAAGATAAGAAGGGAGCTATTCCAAAATTAAACGACGATTTAATAGATGCCGCCAGATATGGTCTTCATAAGCTTGGCTGGTATTTAAGTCCTGATGATATTCCTAGAACTTCAACTCCTCATCCAAAAATTGTGCATCTTGCCTTAAGGAGAGGACCAGAGGAAGATTTACTCGAACTTGGCAGAGACTTAAGAAGTCATGACGGATTGGTTTTTCATGACAATATGAGAGAGGATAAATGGAACTAGCAATCGCACTGTCACTATGCTCTTTAATACTATCAGTGCCAGCTTTCGGCTTGGCTATTTATACCCTCGTTTGTCAGAAGGTACAAAAATCGATTGAACAAGAACACCATTCTGTGAGATTAAGTAGAGAGCAGGGTCGATCTGTGTATCGTACTCCACCAATTAAGGATCGCCCAATAGACGAAGATATGTTAGGTCATCCAGAAATTTACGATCCAGCAGGAGATGATATGGAGCAATTCGGATTTTAATGTACCAAACCTTTAGCGACATTGCAGCGGCTTATTCAGATGATTACTCAAATGCGTCTTGGCGTTCGGCTCAATCCTTTAGAGCGGCGTGGTCTGTTATTAACGACAAACAATACGGAAACGATATAGAGGCTTACGAGAAAGCCTTACTTCAATGGATTAACGCAGTTCATGGGGTTCTTACTGATCAACAGATTCCTATTACAAGAGTTCAAAGACTTAACTCAATGCTTTATCGTGGAAAGCATTATATGTCACAGTTGACTGAACTTGCTACTGCTCAAATGGGTCAAGCTCGCGCAGGAAGAATTGATTTTGATAGAGTTCAGATTGTTTTAAACCACATTGGAAAAGCGGTAGATCAGCACGTTGCTGACATGGTTTCTTACGAGCCAGCAATCTCAGTAATGCCAACAAACGACCAAGAGCAAGACAAGGTTGCAGCAAAGCTCAACAAGATGTGCCTTGATCACTATTGGGATAGATGGAGATTAATAACAGAGTTTCAAACTTTCCATCAAAGAAAGAAAATCCACGGAGAAACCTTTGCTTTTGTAGACTGGAATCCAGCAGCAGGAGATATTCATCCAAAATATAAAGAGTATTTAAGAATACAAGAAGACCAAGGAAAAGATCCGAACGCTCCAATGCCGCTACTTGATGAGCAAGGAAACGCAATTCTTGGATCTGACAATGAACCGCTTTATTTGAATCAACCACTAAAAACTGGTGATGTAAGATTCTCTCTTGAGTATGCTTGTAGAGTTCTTTATCCAACTCCTGAGAGTAATCTTTGGAAGGATGTTCCTTATCTTTTTAGAAACGTCTGGATGGACATCGACGAAGTAAGAGCTAGATGGGTTAAGTCTGCAAATAAAATAAAAGGTGACTTACTTTTTAATCCAGGAGAAGGACCGTTCTCAAGAGAGCTTACTGAAAAAGTTTTAGTAAGATTTATGTACCACAAGCCAACAGAGTTTCTTCCTGATGGCTATTATTGTGCTTCAACAAAAGACGCTTTTCTTGAGGCAAGCAGCTATCCTTTTAATCATGAACATTTACCTTGTATCAGAGGAACTGACATTGATTTAGATTTTGATATTAAGGGAATGAGCTTTATTCAAAACCTTTCTTCTCTTAACCATGCAATGAATAACTCAATGAGCATGATAATGAAGAATCAAGCTCTTTTTGCGCATCCAAAATATGCAGCTCCAAGAGGCGCAAAAGTAAGATATACAGATTTAGGATCAGAGCAAGGAATTTACGAGTACTCAGGTCCTCAAGCTCCGGCACTAATGGTGAACAACTCTTCTCCTCAAGATACATGGAGAGTCATGGATTCAATGAGAAGCTCTTTTGATACTCTTTCTCAAATTTATGCTCCATCAAGAGGAGAAGGAATTGACGGAATTACTGCAAACGTTGCGTTAAGAATGATTGATTCTCAAGAGAAGAAACTTCACAAACCTTCAATCAATAAGCATTCTGATAACGTAGAAACTCTAGGATATCTGACTCTTAAAACTCTTGGAACTTTCAGAGATCCGGAAGATAAAATGCTCATCGAGATTCTCGGAAAAAATAATGAGCGATACCTTAAATATTTTGATATTTCTAATTTAAGCCGAGCATGGCGCTGTAAAATTAAAAGGTCTTCTGGGCTTCCTGATGAGCCAGCAGCTAAGACTCAGACAGTTATGGATTTGGCTGATAGATTTGAAGGAATTTGGGAAAATGACGAGATACTTGAGTATCTTGATATTGAACGCCCTGAGAAACTTATTCAAAGCGCAACCGTTGCAAGACAAACAGCAGAGAGCGAAGTTGAAGATATTCTCTCCGGAGTTCCTAACGTTCCAGAGCCAGCAGAGACAGATGAAATAATTCCAAAGTACAGCGTGTACTCAAAAGCTGTTCAGTCTCGTGCTTTTAAAGAAATGTTGCCAGAAGTTCAACAAAGAATGAATCTTCAAATTATTGCGGCTGAATATATCATTGTTAAAAAGATGGGTAGAAACCCGGTATTTGCTCAAATGATAATGCAGAAGTTTCCAAACTTTCCTACAGTATTTCCAGACCAATCAATGCAACAACCTTTTGCTCTTAGTTTAGCGCCACCTCCAATGCCAACAGACCCGTTAGGAAATCCAGTAGGTGGAGTAGATCCTGCTATGGATAGTGCTACCGCAGCTTCTCCGAGCCCTCAAGAGGCAGTGCCAGCAGAACAAAGTTTACCGACACCATCGCCGCAAGACCAACAAGCACTCGACACATCGGGGGCGTTACCTTAAGGATATAAAATGTACGATGGAACACCGGACGCCCCGGCTAAAGGCGAAAACTCAGGACAAGCGGAATCAGGAAACAAAGGACCTCTAACATTTGAAGAAATGTCAGGAATATCCGAAACAAACTTAGATTTAATCGGAATTCCTGAACCAAAAAAACTTAGAGTAAAATCCAACCAAGCAGAGGATGTTGATGACTCTGACGATGACGGCGATATCGATGGTGATATTGATTTAGACGAAGGAGACGACGATGACGACGAAGACTCCGACGAAGATGTCGCAATTTCAGACGAGGATGAAGAGGAATCCGAAGATGAGGAAACTCAAGAAGAGTCAGAGGATGATGATAAAATATTCCTAGAAACCAAAGTTGACGGCAAGCTCAAAAAATTTACCAAAGAGCAAGTCACTTCAATGATTGCCTCTGGATGGCATACCAAAGAAAGATCCGAAGCTGTCGAAGGTAGAGCTAAACAAGTAGAAACCTTTCTTTCCACTAAGGTAGCAGAACTTGAAACTGCAAATTCTGAAATTAAGCCAGCATGGGAAGCTATTCAAAAGAAAGACGTTAGAGGAGCCGTTGAGGCAATTGCCGAAAAAGCAGGAATGGACGTTCTTCAAACAAGAAGAACTCTTGTTAATCAAATCTTTCCAGAAATCTGCCAGAGACTTCAATTACCGCCAGAGTGGGTGCAAAAAAGACTACAAGAATGCGCAGAGCAAAATAAATTACTTGACCTAAGAGAAGAAAAGGATCATCTTGAAGGCAGGGCAGCCAAACTCGCAGAAGCTAACAAGCCAAAAGAGAAGCTACCCGAAGAAGTTGTCAAAGAGAAAATGTTCCAACTTCAAGTTGAGCATGGCATTTCAAATGCTGAGCGAAACACGGCGATTGATTTTATTCAAACGACGAAAGGAGACAAGGAGCCAATCACAGCAGAGTACCTTGTAGAAGTGGTACACATGCAAAGGGCAACTAATAAAGGTTTCGCAGCGATTCGCTCCGTAAGGAAGAATCTTGAGACTGATAATAAATTTGTCGATCTCGTAGTAAAGAAGGCACATAAAAATGCTGGATGGACTCAAGACCGACTAGTTCGTTGGGTGGCAAAAAAAGTTAGAGAAAGAGCTAACGCCCAAAGGACGAATGATTCAAATGCCTTGCAAAGAGACATAAGCAGGAAGGTACTGAAAGGTAACAATAAATCCCGCTTTGAAAACCCTAACGCAGGACAGAAACAACCAATGAGGTTCGAAGATATCGATCCGGAAACTTTCGGTAAATAACCAAAGAGTCTCCTGACGGTATTTAGAACGGTTTACTGTTTTAACGTTAGGAGACTTTTAAATGTATAATGCAACCGAACAAGCATTCCTGTTCAAACAAACATGGTCAGGAATTTCAAAAAATCACTATAACTCAGCAACACCAATTCTTTCCCGAGTCAATAAAAAATATGACTTAACTGGGATTAAGGATCACGTTGCGCTACCACTTGGATCTGCTGGTGGTATCGGAGGATTAACCAATGGTTACTTGCCAGAAGGTGGATCAGAATCCGGAGATCAGATCGAAATCACAGCAAAAGATGTTGTTGGAGTAGCAGTTATTGACCGTAAGGCAATGAAGCAGTCTATGTCTGACAAGGGTTCTTTTGTTCGCTTCACACAAAGACCAGTTCAAAAATGCGTAGAGTCTTATGACACTGCGGTGAACATTCTTTGGCATGGAGACGGAACAGGAGTATTTGGTACAACTGCTTCTGCTTCTGCTTTCTCAAGCGGAACAGCAGCTCAACCAGTTATCTTGTTTGATACAAACTTCATGGAAAGATGGTTCCCTAAGAACTTTCAATTCAACTTTGCTAACGCTGGTAACACAGGTATCGAAGACGGTCTTTTTAAAGTGCTTACTGTTAATAAAGCAAACAGAACAGTTACTTTCCAAAGAATTAGCGGAACATTCGACCTTTCATCAGGAACAAACGCAAACTCAAGAAAAGTTTACTTACAGAATATGTTCAAGAACGCTCCAATGGGTCTTGAAGGAACTGTTATGGCAACTACTGGGACTATTTACGGCGTTGCGTACGATGAGACAAGTTATGCTTCATACCAGTACAACGCTGCCGGAGCGCCTCCATCAGTTCAGATGATTAACCAAGTTTTCTCTCAACAAAGCGTGAGAGTTGATGAGGGTAACCTTCCGAATATGATTTTAACTTCTGTTGAAATTATGGCGATCCTCAGAGATATCTGGGAGCCAAATAAAGTTATTCAGTTAAGCCCAAGAGATCCGTCAATAAAAGACGCACCTGCTTTTGGTATTGCTGGTCTTTCTTTCGTTACACCAGAAGGAAAAGAGATTGCAATTGTTGGAGATAAGCATTGTCGAAAAGATAGAATGTACTTCTTAAATGACGACACCATGTATATGCATCACTTACCGGATCAAGGTTGGTGGGATGAAGATGGTCGAGTTTTCCTTCGTGTGTCTGGTAGACCTTTCTACTCAGCAACATACGGTGGTTACTTTGAGAACGTCATTAATATTCAATTCCAAGCTGTCATCTACAACATCGGATGGGCGGTATCATAACAATAACGGGGGCTTTAATTAGCCCCTTTTTAGGAGAATTTAATGAGAAACGAAGTACGACAAAACCAATTCCCGACAAGCTTAATTGCTGTGTTCAGAGTAACTGGTGCCTCGGTTGTAACTACTGAGACTTCAAGTGCAGGGTTGGACTCCGGAAAATACCTTTCTTACGTAAAGAAAGGCGCTGGTGCCGATTCTAATCTTGTAACATTTACTTTTAAGCGTCCGTTAGGTAGAGCCCCAATCTTACTATTCCAACCAGTCACCCTTGACTGTGCGTGTAGAGAAGATGCAGCTCCTACTAAAACAGGATTCACAGTAAGAACACTTTTACATTCAAACTTAGCCTCTAAAGCCGATAATGCAAACTTCAACGTTTTCTTATTCGGAACAAGAGATGTTACAGAAGGACAATATTAATTATGAAAAACAAACTATTTAAAACCATTCTCGCTCTGCTATTTTTACCAACGCTATCACTGGCTCAAGGAGTTCAGGGAAACGTAAGGCAAAACGGCAATAACGTATCAGTTGCCGCACAAAGCACAGACGGCTCTTTGAGTTTAGTCACTAACGACACAGTTCGTTTGTTACTTGATTCTTTGGGAGGTGCTTTTGCTACGACTTCAAACCCTGCTACCGGAACTGCTGCCAACGGCATATTAACCAGTGGTACCATTGATAGTACTATCTTTAGACAAAGAATTACGACTGCTGGTGCTGTTACTGGGGTAATCCTAGAAGACGGAGTAGCTGCTGGACAAATTGTATTAGTACAACTTGATAAAGATGCTGCTGGTTCAGTTACTTTTGCAGCCGAAGGAACAAGCAACGTATGCTCAGGAACCTCAGCCGTAATAGCTGCTGGAGAAGGAGCGATGTTCGTTTATGACGCAACTGACACTTGCTGGACTGAGTTCGGAACTTGATCGAATCAATTCATAACAAGAACAACCCCGGCACTGGTGATACAGTGTTGGGGTTTTTTAAAAAACATATTTAACCAAGAGAAAGTAATATGGGAGCAAATAGCTTAGTTCACGAAGGGCATATAATACCGGAGGGATCGGTTCTCTCTATAGTTGGAGGAAGAGACGAAAACAATGAGGCTGCCATACAGGCTTTCATAGGCGATGCAGCTAAAGTTTACTTGGCTTCTCTTTTAGCAGGAGAAGACCTTACCAATAACGTAATCGCAACGGTAAGAAAGCACCCGATTGTTTCTACTTACTCCCCAAGCGTTAGCACCTCGTTTGGTACAGACATTACAAAAAATGCAAAAGCCACAGCGGGAATTTTAAAATCATTTAGTGTTTCAAGTATAAATGCAGCGATTAGATATTTTCAGATTTATAATACTACTGGAACCACTACTCCAGTTTTACTTTCATTTCCGATATCAGCAGGAAGCGCAACGGTGGCGTCAAGAATAGACATCGGAGAAGACGTTCTAGGAGAGAACGGACTCCATCTTTCAACAGGAATTACCTGGGGGATTTCAACCACTAAGGATTCTTATGTAGCAGCAACAGCAGCAGATCATCAGGTACATTTATTTTATTACTAAAAAATATATGAAATTTATTTTCAAGATACTTGCCTCTATCGTATTAATTGCAAACTCAGCATTCGCCACAGACTATTATGTTTCAAACTTAGCAGTTAATGGCACGTATGTTTTAGGAAGTGACGCAAATAGTGGGCTAACCCCTGCACTTGCAAAGCTTACAATAACAGCAGCAATTGCAGCAGCCTCGGCAAGTGACAGAATATATATTAACCCTACAGGTACAAGTTATTCTGAAAACTCATCAGGATTGAACTATCTTCAAATAAATAAAGCTTCGCTGACTATTGAGACAGATCCGACTTACGTTAATTCAGTTGGAAAGGCGACCATCACCTCTCCCATTGCAGGAACACGAACAATCAACCTGAACGAAACAGGTATTATCCTTAGAAACGTAAGGGTTGATAACGCAGCACAAACAAGAAATGCAGTTTTCTGTCAAAGCTTTGCAACTCATACAATTGTTGGAGTTGATTTCTACAACTTAGGCGCTAATGCCGTTGCGATAACGGCACAAAACAACAACGCTTATAACATATCGATTGATAAGTGCTCATTACTTGCAGCAAATGGGAACGCGGCAGGAAGTAAATTACACCAAATAACAGGCACATTGGGTGGAATGGCTACGACCATTAAGGGGTCAATGTCTGATACAACCGGGGGACTCTTTGTGGCAGGAGCAGGATTTGGCGGTACCGTTACAATTGAAAAATCATCAGATGGAACAAGAAATTCAATTTCAAATGCTACAATCGGAATACAAAATCTTTCTACAAACGTAGCAACAACATTCTCAATTAAAGATACTGATTTTATTGCTTGTCCGACTGCAATCGGAGATGGTGGAACTGGCTCAGCAACGTTAGCGAATCTAGTAGTTAATAATAATAGATTCTCTGGACTTGATGGATCTCTTACAGCCGGAGACTTAGTTTTCATCTCAACAATTTCAGACGGTGAGATTGCTTATAACGAATTTAGAGGGGCTCATAGAAACATTGTAATGTCGAGTGCAGCAATTGCAGGGCTATTGATTCACGACAACGTGGCATCAGTAACCGGAATGGGAACGGGAATGACTCATTTTTCATTGAGTCGAGGCGGTGCAGGAATTGAGCTTTATAATAACCGAATTACGTCTGATACAGACTCAAGATTAATTGCATTAGGTGGCGAAGGCTACGCTTCGATGGTGACCAATTCTGGGGGCTCTTTATCGGGAGATCAGCCCCTTGGAGATGTTGCCGGTGATACTTATATCGCACAAACTTTTACATACCCTGTAAACACAACAGCGCTATTTGGTAGGTATTTAGGAGCTTTTGACATTGGGCTTAAAAAAACAGGATCACCGACTGGAACAGTTACGGCATATCTTTATACTAATAATGCAGGCGCACCGGGTACTTTAGTAGCCACAAGCGCATATACTTTAACCTCAAGTCTTCTAACAACGAGTTATCAACAGGTAAGATTTTGGTTTAATTCAAGAACTCAATTATCCTTTTCAACGCAATACTGGATAGTGCTTAAATATAACGGCACAATCGATGGATCTAATTACGTAAACATTCAACGCTACACAGCGGGAACAGCAGGGCAAAAATCTACAGATGGACTTTCATGGGGCGCAACAGCAAACGCCCACGGATTTACTGTTCGTCAAATCAACTTGGAAATGACTCAACCTAAAGTTTACAGCAATGAGCTAAGGGCAACATCAGCAAGCGGAATAACTCACGTAATTATTCTTAACGGAACAGACGGTGGATTAATTTACAATAACCAAATTTACGGTGGAGCAATTGGAACTTTATTTAAAGTTTGTGACGGCTCAGTCCAAACTCTCATGAGTTATAATAACCTAATTAGCTTTACTAACTCAGGAGATGGCGCAGCGCTACATGATAAAGGTTCAAACAATGCTTTTTTCTACAACAACACTGTGGCTGTATACTCTGGAAATAATAAAGCATTGTACTTAGAAGGCGACTGGAACTCTGGCTATCTAAATGGAACCCCAACTCAGTCACCGACGGTTAAAAATAATTTATTCGCAAGTTTAACAAGCTCAGGCGGTTCGATTGTCCAGCTCGGAACGGATCAGGCGCTCGACTATACATGTATCAATCCAACACTTGATTACAATGTATATGGTGGAATTTCATCGAAAACATTTGCTAAGGTTAATCTAGGACGAGCAGCAACGCTTACAACTTACACAACTCTACCACAATTTAGAACTGCGGTAGGAGGAGACGCAAATTCCTTGGGTGTAGATCCAACTCTAAAAAATAGTGATGTATTAGATCCGCCAAGTGAACCAGCAGAATTTGTGCCAGTATATTCTTCAGCAGGAGTAGGAGATGGAGTTTATTTATCCAATGTTCTTACTGATTATTTTGGCAACACAAGACCATTAGTTCCTTCAATTGGAGCCTTAGAGCTTTACGCAAGAGGAATAACAGCCACACGAACACTTACAGCAGATAGAATAATAATAAGATAAAAGGAATTAGAATATGACAGATCGAGACATTATTGTAAATCCATATTTAGGAACTGTTTCCGTTAAAGATCCCGTTACGGGAGTTTTGAATCGAGTTAAGCTTGCCTTTGAGCAAACCTCGCCTCAGAAGACTAGCAATCCTTTATTGTTGAGTATAAATTCAAAGATTGCATCAAGATATAATGCAAACTTTTGTTTTCAAGAGCATACCGCACCAGCGACCGCATGTTTAGCTGACGGTGACAGAGTTGGTACAATGGTCGATCTCGCAGGTGGCTTTAACTTAGCAGCGACAGCCACGGACACAACCAGAGGAACTTTTAACTTAGCCGGATCAAACTTAGTTGGTGGCTTGCCTTCTGTCACATTTGCAGCGACTACCCAAAAACTAATTTCAGGATCTACCTTCTGGGATCGCTTCGATACAACTGGCGTCACCATAATGGCGCTCGTTAAAATGGCTGGTACTAACGCATATAGAGTTCTGTGTGGAAAAAGTGGAGCGCAGTATCCTTACTTTGCAATGAGAAACCGAGTTGGTGGGTATGAGAACGTGCAAACTGCAATGGGTGTGGTATGTGATGCTCCGATTGCCAACGTAAGTACTGGAAACCCTAACGATTCGGCTCTTACTAGAAATCTCACAAGCTTTGAAAACACCTCAGTGATTTGGGGAAGTATTTCAGCAGCAAAAGTACTTCAATCTGGAAGAGGAGGAACGCCAATCACAACAAGTGTAGTAGGCAGCGGAACACTTGCCGGAGCTTTATTGTTAGGTGATGGTGGAGTGGGTGGGTTGAACGCGCAAATGCCAATTCATGAAATTTGTTTTTACACCGGAGTTCTTACTCAAGACGAACTAAACGCAGAAGCAAAAAGGCTAATGTCTTTACAGCCAATTTTACCAGAACCACTTATCTTAATTGACTCAAACAGTTTTGGTAACGGTTATTATTCAAGTGTAGAAAACAGATCCTCAAATGCTGAAACTTTATTGAAAGCAAACTTAAGCTATTTGGGTGCTCCTGGATCAACTGTCAATACCATTAATCTATCTGTTTCGGGTCAAACAACAACAACGAAACTTGGAGTTTCACCTGGAGTGTTAAATAAGATTGGAGATTACGGGTCTTACAGAAAGGTGGCTTATTTACTTTGGGAAGCGACAAACGACATGCAAGCAGCAGGTGGAGATAAAACAGCGGCACAAGCGTGGGCGAATACTCTTTCTTTGATAAACACTGCAAAGGCAGCAGGAGTGACAGACATTTTTGTTCCAACTGTTTTTGTTAGAAGCGCATCAAATGCAGGAGCAGGATTTGAAGCAAGGCGATTAGCTTATAATGAGTTGGTCAGAGCGAATGCGGCTGCGGCAGGGGCAATAGTAATAGATTTAGTAGGAATCTTTCCTGAACTAGACTTAACAGCAAATATTACAAATACAGCCATCTTAAACGATCAGATTCATCCAACACCTGCATACTACGCAAAAATAAATTATCAATTCGCAAAATCAATAATGTCAACATGGTTTGCTCAGAATTAATATGACTACACTTTTTGGATACGATATTGGCGATGTGGGAAGTCTCTTCGAGGACTTTGGTGCTAAAGATATTATTTCTGGCGTCAGTGCTTTTGGTCAAATAACTGGAAGTAACGACGCTGAAAAGAACGCCCAAAAACTTGCAGAAACTAAGCAAGCAAACGACTTTGCGCTTCTTGATAAACAGCAAGCACAAGCAATTGAGTTATTAAAACTAAAAGCTGCTCTTGGAGGAGGAGGCGGTGGTGGCGGTGGAACTGATATGCGTCCATACATTTACCAAGGTGGCTTAGCTGCAAGAGAACAACAAATGCAAGGAGCTAGGGATTCAAGTAACGCTACTATAGGAGCTTTAAGAACCTTATTGGAGGCGGCGCAAAGACCGTTAAGCAGATAGTGGCAATTACTCTTCCTCGCTCAGATTTATTAATAAAACAAGCAAGAACCGTTGCTGGAGAGACTGATTACTCTGATGGCGATTATGGAGTAGATACCAATTACTTTCTTGAAGCATTGCAAGATGCTCACGATTATATTCACTTAAAAATCATAAACGAAAAGGGCGAGGCTTTTGCTATCACAAGCGACGAGATTGACGTCTCTAATCTTTCAAGCATTCCAATCCCAAGTGACATATTAATGCCACATTTAGTTTACAACGTTGAGTACTCTCAGGCTTCTGGTGGTTATTTTGAAAACTTAGATTACGCTTACACTAAAGAATCAAGACCGTTAAACGGAAGACTTACCGAGTATGCCTTAGAGAACGGAATAATTTACTTTGATAGAATTGCAACAAGTGGCGTCGTTAAAGTTCGATACGAGCAAGCATGTGATCGCCTTGAGTTAAGAAGAGGCAAGATTACAGCTTCAAACGCTGTCAGTGGTGGAAGTATAACCATAGATATTGCCGAAACCGTTTTTTACAAAGACTCAGACTGGGATAGTTTACCTGAATATATTTCTGTCAATGATAGGGATGGAAACGTTTTAATGCGAAACATTCCTGTTGTCTCTTTTGTTGCGGCTACTGGAGTTATAACCCTTGACACTTTCACTCCCTTATCTTCGGAGACTGCTCCAGTTGGTGCTTGGGTTGTTTTCGGACAACGCTCAACTACTCATTCAAAGCTTTCAACAATCGCACTACCATTTTTCAAAGAGTATCTAAAGACAATTTCATTTGAAGGAAGATCCGCTGATGACATCTCAACAAGCAATCCTAGAATGAAAGAATTTCTCGCTGATATAATTGAAGCTTACGCACAAAAACCAGCAGGATTTGCGAGGGTTCAAAGGAGATAATTATGGCTTATATTACAATAGCAAACGGACTAACAATTGTTGTTCCAACGAAGGGAACTAGAAACTATTCCGAACAGATGTTAGAAAATACCTTTAAAAAGATTTCAAGCCATGATCATACTGGAAGCGGCAAGGGAAACTTAATTGGAACAAACGCATTGTCTCCTAATGCTGTAACCTCTGCAAAGCTTGCGACTGCAATTCAAACCCAACTGAACAATGCTCTACAAAAAGATGGAACTGTAACACCAACTGCTAATCTCCCCATGGGAGGGTTTAAGCATACTAACGTAGGTCTTGCTGCTGGCAGAACAGAATATTTAACACTGGGTCAAGTAGTTGATGCTATACCAACAAAAGTAAGTGCTACAGGTGGCACAGCAGACGTCATCACACTTACTTTAACTATACCCATTCCTGCTTATGTTGCTGGTCAAGAATTCACTTTCATTGCCACGGGCACAAACACTGCCGCAGCCACAATAAATATTGACGGGCTAGGAGCAAGGAACATAGTAAGACCTGGAATTCAAGCTAACGTCATAGCAGGTGATATAATCTCTGGAAAGCTTTATAAAATCATATACACAGGCAGTGTTTTTGTATTAATAAATTGTGTTCCTTCTGTACTAACTTGGACTCCTACAATCACAACAGCATCAGGAAGTTTATCTTCTACTACGACTAACTGTATTTACAAAGTTGGTTTGGATAACTTAGTTGAGTTTGAAATGTTCTTTGACAGTACTCTATCTGGTGGACCTTCTGCCTTAATGTCTTTTACTCTTCCTGTCACTGCCATAGCTGGGGCGGTATCAAGATGCACCTTTGCAGCAAGAGGAAATGTAGGACTGGTTTTAACAAATGGGTTTTCTTACTTATTCAACACCACAACAGGTTATATTGAATTAAACAGCGGTGCCAGTTGGATTAACGGAACTGTACAGGGACGGGTTAGCGGATCATATTTAGCCGGATAATAAATTATAAGTAAAAATGGTACAGCCAAATGTCATATCAGAGAATTTCTACGAATTTGGTGGCTTGGACTACAGGAGTAACTCCATTACTCGTAAATCCAGACATGCGGCAGAATCAAGAAACGCAATGTACCTTAAGAACAACTCGGTCTCTTCTCGACCTGGTACAAAGGGATCTGCAAGCACAAAGGGAGGAGGAGGCACAAAAACGTTCAACTGGCGTGACTCGAATAATTTTACTCAGTCTCAGCTTGTTACTATTGACAGCAATCTTCATCGCAAGCTTTCAGGGACAGTCACTATCACTTACACAGGCATCCGCGAAGACTCTCTCCTCTCATTAATTCCGTACCTCTCTGGAACTGATTATACTTTTATTGCAAAAATCACAGAGGGAGATACTACAATCTCACAAACCGATCTTAAAACAGGAATCTATGAAGCATCTCCACCAACGGTAGCTTCACTGGTTACTGCCATCGACGCCCTTGCTGATTATACCTGTACAGCCACAGGAGATACGAGTGGTCCAGCAGCTTTTCTTCCTACTAGTTTACTGTCTTTGCCTCCTAGTGTTCCTATCGTAATAAGTTTTGACTATTGGGAACAAATTTATTGTCCTGTATCAAATCCTTTTCAAACTTTCTACGACCAGATGACTTCTGTTAATGGAGAACTTGCTTGTCTTTTTAATCATGCAAATCGACTCTTTATCGCAACTGGCTTTGGTCCTCTTTATAAGTACGACACTCAGTCAGTTTATAGAGCTGGTATGCCCTTCACAGAAAGTGTGGCTGCAAGTGTTGGATCTGCAACTGGCTTAACCGGAGACTACGAGTATTTTGTTACTTACGAATTTATTGATGCATTAGGAAACGTAGTTGAGGGAGACGAATCAAATCACTCAACCGTAACTCTTGCTAACCAAAAGGGAAGCATTGTCATTCCTAATATTCAACCAACTACTGGATTTATGACTTCGTGTGCGATAATCAACGGAGCACAAGCTGGCGTCACTACAATCACTGTAGATTCTGGACATACTTTAAAAGTAGGACAGACCGCATTTTTTATTGATAGCAGTGGAGCTGAGCAATCAAAGGCAATCACAGCAACCACAGCAACTACTATTACTTTTGTCGGGGCTGTAACCGTTGCGGATAACGCCGTAATTTCTGCTAATTTAAAAATTAATCTTTGGAGAAATATCAATGGCTCCACAGAGCTTTTCTACCTTGTTGATACAATTCCAAATAATTCTTTTGCTGCAACGACTACCTACATTGATAACGTAGCTGACGTAAACCTTGAGATTGAGTTCTCTCCACCAATTGAAGGACACGGAGAGCCACCAGAGGACATGAGGTATTTAACTGCCTTCGATCAGTGCTTAGTGATGTCAGATGGAAGTGACGCAGTTTGGTATTCTGATTCAGATGGATCAGAGTATTTTAATTCTTTTTTTCTCATTAAAAGTAAAAGTAACAGCGTAGTTACTGGACTTGGATCGAACACCGATGCTCTTTATGTCTTTAAAGAAAACGAAGGACACGCTCTGACCGGAAGTCTTCAAACTTCACAGTTTAGGGTTAAGTCGTTTTCAGACTCAATTGGATGTTGCAGTCATCAAAGCATTATTGACGTTGATGGATATGTTTGGTTTTTCTCAAAAAGATATGGACCAAGAAGGCTCATATCAACTACCACACCTGATGATGTGAGCTACAGAATTCTTCCTGTTATTACAAACAAGAGATCCGACTTAAGCGAGACAATCTCTTTTAAGAGAGTTATTGGGTATAATTTACAAGCCGATCAGGTTGCTCTTTTTTATTGCCCAAGCGAGACAGAGCTTTCAAACGAGTACTATCCAAATAATTCTTCTTTCACCTTGGCAGCGGATTACAGAAGTCAAAGTGATAGCGATGCTGATTACGACTCAGAAGGAAGAGTTCAACAGCAGATGCCAAAAGTTCGGTGGTTTAAATGGGATAACTTAAATCTCGGAGCTGGTGGTGATACTTTAGGAGATACTTTTTACTACACTGAAAGAAGATTCTCAGATCCGCTTACTGATTTTATTTACCCATTGTGTTCATTCCTAAATAAGGGCGATGAATACGATACTCACGATCACGGGCAACCTATGCCGTTTTATTATGAAGCAAGTTGGGAAGATTTAGGGAAAAATGATTTACTTAAAAAGTTTAATGCACTTGCGATTTATAGTTTCCCGGAATTAATTGCAACTGCCTTTTCTGTACTTGCCTCTACTGAGGTTGACTACAGACAAGGAGAAGTTCACAGCAAAAAGACTTTAGACTTTGGCGCTGGCTCTCTTTCGAGTGGGTACGATACTTCTGGATGGGGAGACAACTCTTGGGGAGATCCTTTAACTCCTAAGATTTTATTTCCTTTAAGAATGGGTAAATTTACCGCAATGAAATTGATTTTCAGCAAGGAGTTGTACCTTGAGAAACCGGTTATTTCAGGATGGGGGCTTGAGGCTAACCCTGCTATGACTCCAAAGATACAAAAGTGATGAAACCTGAACTTAACGAGAACAATCTTCAATCAACGGTCTCCGAGCTTAGACTTCTTTTTAGAAACCTAAGTCCGGAAGATAACGTTAATGGTTTTTTGTGGACTGGAACTATTGCCGCCCTTGAAGAAACGATCATTCCGAGCAAGATGCTTGATAGGTCAAAAGCTAAGTATTTTATAGTTTTGATTATTAAAGGAACTTCAAACTTAGTAAAAGGTGACAGAGAGTGGACTGAGAGTTTTGTAAGCTTAAAGAACGCAGATGCGACAAACTCTTTAACGGCAACGGTTTTATTTTTTAAATAATGCATAAAATAAGAGAGATCATTAAGATAAGGTAAAGCATGGCAACTAAACGAAAACCAAAACCAAAACCGAAGGCAGAGCCGAAACAGACCAATGCTCAAATCGACGAGGCGAATGGTAGACGCCTTGCTGAGGAATTTTACGGAGCTGGATCTCTTCCAAGACAACAAGCTCCTAATGCAATTGGCAAAATTACTCTTCCCGGCATGATTACTCCAATCTCTACTACGATGGAGGGAGGAGCAGAAAGCATTGCTCAAGCAGAAGATAACTATAACAAATCAAGAGTAAGGGATCAGTACGTTGAAGAGGCTCTTAAAAGAGGAATGGCAAGTTTAAGTGGCTTTGATGCTCCTGAGAACCAAGCACTAAAAGCTCAAGCCGTCAGAGGAATTAACTCAAACGCTGCTACTGCTCAACGTTCAATGCAACAACAAAATGCTGCCAATGGAGTAACTGGACTTGCTGCTCAAAGACTTCAAAGACAACTGCAAATGGATAAACAAAAAAGTATCGCAGGAGCAAACACTGATTTAGCTGTGGCAAATCTTAAAGAGAAAGGTGTAAGACTTGACGCCTTTGGTAACCTAGCAAATACGGCTGCTGTAAACCAAGCAGGAATTCAAGACCAAGCACTCGCAAGGTTGTTAGGAATTCGAAATGATGTTGCTGGCTACACTCAGAAATCTCAATTAGCAAACCAAGACGCTGAAAGAGTTAATGCTTCAAATACTATTGATGTTAATAAATCTAACGCTGATATTGAGCAACGAAACATTGACAACTCCGTAGCAAATCAAACCTACAACGACCAACAAGCCGAGAAAGAGAAATCTGGATACATCGGAACTATGACAGGTCAAATGGGAGTTGATGAAGCTAGAAGACAACAAGCAATTCAAAACCAGTTAGCAAAAGACACTATTAAATATGCTCAAGGTGGAGGCAGTAAGCCATCCTCTAAGAAGAAGAAGAAAAAATAAGGAGAAGTGATGGGATTTTTAGAAGAATTATATCCTGACCTTTTCGCTGATGAGCCTTTAATGTCTCAAGAGCCAAGGTATCCAGGAATCTTTCAATCAAGCGAAGCTGACCCAACGAACAGCTACTCTATGATGAGACCGCTATTTAGCTCTCAGGAGGAGCAGATGCCATCTTTATTCCCAAGTGAGGCGTCAGTATCTCCTTCTCCGTTTTCGTACAGCCCTGTCGATAATTCTTCGATTTTCAAGACTCTGGCAGAGAGTGCGTCCGAGGCTGTTACTGGCGTTACTGCTCAACAAGAAAAATTAAGAAGTCAGCTCGACGAGCTTGATGCTGCTCCAAATGGTAATGGCTCGATAGGAGCTGCTATCTTTGGTGGATTAGCAGGTGCGTTGGCTGGTGGAAGCGCTTCTCAAATTGCACAAGCTGCTGGTTCTGTCGGTCAATCTCATGTGAACAACTTAGAGGCAAACGCTAAAGAGAAAAAACTAAGACTTGTAACTCAACTTGCAGAACTTGAGAAGCGAAGAACTGACGCAATTGGTCAGGCACAAGCCGTAGAAATTGCAGGACTGAACTCTCAAGTCCAAGATCAAAGAGATTTATCTCAAGGAAAAGTTGTCGGCTCTCCTGAATGGGAACGTGAGAAGGCTAATAGACGTCAAGAAATTGGCTTGGCTACTGGAAACAGACAACAAGGAAGCGCCCTTGATCGTCCTCTTTCGGCAGAAGAGAAGCAAGCATGGATACAAAAGTTTAGAGAGAAAGGATTAAGCGTTGATCCAGCTACTTTAAATGCTCAAAGAGATATCGATAGAAATCTTGAATTAGTCAGGCAGACTTCAATTGACGCAAGGCAAGAGAAAGGATTTGATTACAATCAAGGAAAGCTTGAACTTCCAAATGCTAAAATTTCAGTTAATCCAAAAACCAACACTCCATATTTAGTTGACACCACTGAACATACTGCCGCTATGAAGATTGGACAGGCTGTTAGCGCTGGAACTGACGCAGTGCGTGGAATGTATGCATTAACTGAAAAGAACGGCGGTAAACCTATCGTTGGTAATGATGTTACTGAATTTGAAGCTCTGTCATCTTCTCTTTTTACTGCAATCAGAGGATTCTCCGGAACAGGTGCAAATTTAACAGAGAACGAAAAAGAACTTGTGCAAGCATTTAACGTGAGTACTTATAATGATGGATTAAGGCAAGTACTTGTTGATTACATCAGAAAAGGAGATACGCTTGAACAGCTTAAGAGCTTAGACAGAGTAATCACTCAAGTCGGAGGAGCAAACATGAAGGCTCTCAAATACGATCTAGATGGATATACGCCAGCACCAGAAATCCCGATGGGTGGAGACGGCACAAAGAAATCAATAAGCGAAAGGCTCGCTGAAATAAGAGGAGGCAATGGTGGCTGATTTAACAGATGATGAACTCCGACAGTTAATCGCAGAAGGATATTCCGACGCAGAGATTGAGTCTTTAAGTAGCGGAGGTAGCGCTCCTGAAAGTTCAAGCTGGACTGACTCGATTATGTCTGCTCCTCTTCCTTTGCCTTTCAATCCGACTCTCGGTGACGCCATTGACATGGGGCAAAAAACTGGAGGTGCTTTTCTTGATTCAATCTCAAGCTTAGGTAACGCAGTTTTACATCCAATTGATACCGTAACTAATATTTATGACAATTTAACCCTTCCAAGCGCATTAGACTTTGGAGGTAGGACAAGTGCTGCCGTTGCTGGTGGTACCGCTGGACTTCCTTATGCTCCAATGACCTATGGCTTATCCGTACCCCTTGGAGCTGCGGTTGGAGCTTTTGGATACGATCAGGCAAGTCAAGCGGTAGGAAATCACCCAGACACTCCGATAAAAGATGACATCGCAAGAGCTATTGGTGGTGATTTTATGCCTGGAGCATTAATGATGGGAGCTGCAAAAGCTCCAAGTGCTATTTCTTCAAAGCTAGGAGATGTCGGAACTAATCTTTACGATAAAACTAGATCTCTTTACGGAGCCGTATCTCAAAATCCTTCTGATTATCGACTAGGAGTTCCAGGACTTATTCCTATGAACCAAGCAGTCGACGACGTTGTGGCTAATGGGAGTTTTAACTTTAATGCAATCAAAGGTTCAAAAACTCCATTTACTGACTTATACAAGCAAGCCGAGGCGGCAAAGGTAGCTGCTGGAAAAAGAGTTGGAGAATTTATTGATGACGCTCCAAATCAAACTACTCTTGGAGAACTAGACCCTCGTAAAATTATTCCTACTCAAGAATTAAGTAAAACTGCTGACAACCTTCAAGGAGCTGGAAGGCTCAATGCTGGAGACTCAGTTCGTAACTCCGAGTTCACTGCTCAAGCAAAGCAAGCTTTAGGAGACGTAGAGTTTGAAAGGTATCAAGGCTACAAAGCTCGTCAGGCAAGAGGAGAGAGTTGGGCTGATAGTTATGTTAGAGACTTCGAAGATAAAATTGCAAGCCATCCAGTTAGTGCAAAGGGCGTTCAGTCAATAAGACAGGATTGGGATCAAGCTGGAAAAATGGAAGCTAACAGGGCTAAGAGCATAACTCCTGTAGTTGAAAACTTTAGAGACTTAGGAAACTCCGCAAGAGGCACTTTAGAGACATTAGTTGATAACCCAGCTTTTCCTGAAGCGAACAGAAACTTTGGATCTCTTGCAACTGTAACAGATGCTTTAAATGATCGAATCGGGATTGATTCAAAACCAAAACCGGGAATGGCTCAATCAGTTTGGAGAGGGATAACTGCTCCTTTTAGATCTGCGCAAGATGCTGTGCCGTACGCTACAGGAAACCCAAATCAACTTCTTAAGCAAGGAATGGGACAAACCTTCCCTCAGAGAACTGGTGACTGGCTAACAAACGTTGCTACTCCTGCGCTATCTCCAGGACAAGGAACTTTAAACGCTCTAGGCGTTGCTCCTTCAATTCAAGGTGGTGGATCTTTAACGCCAGAAAGTAATTCTGCTTTCCCTGGAGCTGTTACTGCGGTTGATAACTTCTTAGTTCCTGATGCTGGTGGTCAAGAAAGACCTTCGATGTCAAAGGTGATGACGCCAAAACCTTTAACTCCGAATTTGATTCCTGTTAGCGGAACTCCAAAAGAAGGCTTTGCCTTACCAAGAAACTTAAGCGCAATTGAACCACAAGGACTTGCAAACTTAATTCCAATGTATGTAGCTCCTCAAGATGCTCAACCTCTTTTATCCCAGTGGATGAGAGTATCAGCGTCCGGAGACAGAAATCAGATGGCGCAATTCCTTGGTGCCTTTACTGAGAAGTATCCAGACTTTCCTTTTCAAAGAGGCGAGATAACTGGATACGCTTCTGAGTTTGATATTGGTGACGGAAAGCCAAGACTTTTCTCTCCGACCGATAAACAAAGATGGGAGCAAGAAATTGATAAGTCACCTCTCTCAGTAAGTGAGAAAGCTTTAAGAGTTGTTGGTCTTAGAAAAGATGGTTTGATTGTTCCAATGAACGTCAAGACAAATAACCTAGAAGACTTAATGCAAGCTGCTCAAGCGAAAGGTCAGTACGGAGCCCCAGAAGTTCAAGCTTCAATGGAAGATAAAGTCAGAGAACTTGTACGAACTGGAATGAGCGAACTTCAAGCAAAACAAAAAGTCGCAATGGAGATGCCATTACCTAACGACCCTGAAAATGCTGCTCTTAAAAACTTGATGACTAATCATAAGTTCGCAAATCGCGAGACTTCTCTTTTTGGTTCAAGACAAGTGAGACAGTAATGAAGACATCAAAGTACGACACCATAATCGAAGCTGCTGCAAAGAGAAACGGAATTCCTTTAGATATTTTTAAGAAATTAATTAACACTGAAAGCTCTGGCAATCCCAATGCTACTTCTCCAAAAGGAGCAAAGGGTCTCGGGCAATTGATGGATGCTACTGGAATGGAAGTCTTTAAGAATAAAGGCTACAAAGGAACTTACGATCCATTCAACCCAGAACAGAATGTAAATATTGCCTCTGACTATTACAAGCAACTACTGGACAAGTATAATGGTAACACTACTCTCGCTGCTGCTGCTTATAATGCTGGTCCGGGTGCCGTCGATAAGTACGGAGGAGTCCCACCCTTTGCAGAGACTCAAAGCTACGTTCAGAAAGTTGCTCCTGAAAATCCTCTCAAAACGATTATAAAAGATAAAATACAAGACAAGGCGATTGATTCCGTTTTTTCGTCTGCTCCGTCATCTTCGGCAGTTACTCCCGTAGGCACTGCGATTGATGGCGGTACTCTTATGAGCGATGGTTCTGTTCTTCCAATGTCACCGACTGGACTTGAGCCGACTACTTCTTTATTTGAAGCTCCTGGATTGGGTGGACAAATCTTGGGAGGCGCCGCTGCTTTAAAGGGTGGCTACGACTCAGTTAATGCGTGGCAACACGGAGGAAGTGGCAGAGCTGGACTCACACAGCTTGGTGCCGGACTAGGAACAATGGTTGGTGGTCCTTTAGGATCTGCAATTGGAGCCGTTGGAGGAAACGTTCTTGGATACGGATTGCAAGGCAACGGTTGGAAAAATGACGCTACACTTGTTGCTCTTGGTCCGATTGGTTGGACTGCTCTTGCTGCTAAAAAGTTTGGATTAATTCATCAAACAACAAAGCAAGCTCAACAAGAAAGATGGGGCAATCTTGCAAAGGATAATAAAGATCCTAATCTGCAAGCTGCCTATTTAGCCAATCACCCAGAAGGAGATGATGGCGTCTGGAAGGATGGAAAATACGCTGGTCAAAAGTGGAGTTTTGAAAAGGCTAATGACTTAGCCAAAACTGGAAACGCTTTTAATCTTGCCTTTGGAAGTGTCGAAGCTGGTGGAGATGACTGGCTGACTCTTACTCCTGATATTCAGCAAAAAATTACAAACAAAGCTGCTCAAGAAGGACTTTACTACAGCAAAAAAGGTGATGTCTTAGTTAATGATAAAGAAAGATTTAAACAAATTAAAGATGAAGTGGTTGGTGGTAATATGACGCCAGAAGATAAGAAATTTGAAAAGCCGATCCTATCTGTTATGAATCAGCCAACAGCGCAAACTGCTAAACCAGCTCCAACCTTTGAAGATAAACTTACAAAAATTAAAAAAGATTTAAGCATGATTCAAAATATTGGTGGCACTAACGCAAATGACTATGCAGTTCAGTACGCACAAAATCTACAACAAAGTGGCGTCACCGATAAAAGCGAAACTGCTCAAGTGGTGTATAGTGCTGGTGGAGCGTTGAAAGCTAACAAGAAACTTCTCTCAAAGTCGACTTCAATTTTTAGTCAATAAAAAGGCGTCCCGAAGAACGCCCTAAGATTACGGAGTTTTTCTGTAACCTTTTTTTGATTCATTAGGACTTGGTTGACTCTTCGTCCCCTGTCCAGTCTTCCCCGTCGGCACTGACTTGTTCAGACTGCCACACTTCGTTGATGTCTTCGTCCCAGTTTTTGCTTTTTTCATTTTGTGTTTCCTCTTTCTTTGTTGATACCTCTATATCATCTTCTCTCGGTTTAATTTTCATTGCACCGTGAAAATCTGAATCAGATTGCTCATCTATATCATTTACGATTGCGCTTGCAAGCTGATTATTCGACATTGCCATGTTCTTGCACATACCACGAACAACAGTCTTTAAAAGGTACGCTTTAAAGTTAGGGCTCTTGATGCCACCATAAAAAGGAGAGCTTTCATATTTTGCTGCTTTTGAAAATCTCTTTTGATGATCCTCTGCTTGCTGAACACTCATGACAAAAAAGTAATGCGTTCCATACTTATCAACTGCGTGAGCGTATCCACCTTTTAATTCTCCAAGAGGACCAAAATCATCTCTCTTATGAATAAGTTTAAATGGCTCAATGTTTCTAACGTAAGTATCCGTATCGTAAACAAGTTGAGCTTCAAACTTTACAAGTGGTCTCCCAGCTTCCTTCGCCGCTCTGTGGGCAAGCTTTGCAAGACCCTTATAACCAAGTTGTGCCTTCGCCTCGTTGCCGTACGGTACGATGAAAACCTCATTAGGAAGAGAGGGATCAAGACCATAAGCTGCAATATCCAGACAGGCAGAAAGAACAGAAGTAGAATTGACAATTGCGATTTCACTTAGCTTTTTATTATTTTTAATTAGTGATGTAAAAATTCTAACAAGCCGTGTGGCGTCATGTCCAGATCCAATCAATGCTTTCTCAACCTCTGGAAGAGTTTTCTCTAAAAGAGAGTTGATAGTTACCTGTTTAGGCTTTTCAGCTAAGGCAGATTGTCCCATTACTTGTGCAGACTTTGCGAGTTGTTGATTTAATTCTGTGTTACTCTTTGCCATCTTAATTGAACTCCACTGAATCAGTCATATTCTCTTTTGCAACTTTGATATTGAATCGATGCATTGTTGATGCTGGTCTATAACTTTCCTTAACTGGTGAAGTCTTAGAAGTTATCGTTGCTTGATTGTAGAGAGCCGTTGTTGCTCCTGCCATTATGAGTTCGATTTTTGCTTGAACTAACTTTTTTTGTTTCTCCCAAGTTTCAGTAACTTTTCTTGCTGCCTGGTATTGCTCATCAGCATAAAGCCACTCGCCAACAAGGTGAGCTTCTTTTTCCGTGAACTCAACAATCTCATCTTTTGGTTCGAACATTTTCTGGATCTGTTTTAGATCCTCTGCTGTCACGCTCGGAGGAGTTCTATCTTTTACGTTCTGCATGAAAGCTTGTGCAAGTGCCAAGAGTGATTGAAACACTCCTTCGTCAAACTCGACCTCTCTTACAACAATCTCAGAGTCACCAATCAGCGCAACAATTCTTGCTTTATGAACTCCGGTAATTCCCATCTGCCAGATGGTTTGAAGGTGAGCGTAGTTAGGAATGTTGTTGTCTTCCCAGTCTTTTTTTGCATAGGAGTTTGTGTTTTTGATTTCTAAAATACCAAAACGAGACACTGGTTTACCGTTAATTATCTCTTCATACTCATAGACATAATCGGGTGTTGCCATCGCCCAAGGGTACTCTTGAAGTCCCCAAGATTTTCGGTTCTGATGAATTTTTACTCCGTAATCTTTTGAGTAAATTTCAGCGATAATAGGCTCTTTAATCTTACCCATACGCATCGCCATTGTCTCCTGAGATCGTTCAATCTGACCTGTTTTTTCAAGCCACAAGTTAAGAGGGGTTTGCCTTGAGTTTAGTCCTGCGACCGTTGCAATTTCAGATGATCCTATTGACTTTGATTTTATATCTAGCCATGAATCTTGATTTGCTTGAACATCATCTAAAAGAATTAAGTTTAATGTTTCCATTGTGAGTTTACCTTTTTTTAAAAGAGAGCAATATTGCCCTATGGAAGAAAATATCATATCTTTTATTATAGAGCAACAACCAAATTCAAATAAAAATTTAAACGCTGACTTCGGAGAGATAGACCACACAAGTGAGGAGGACAAAGCTATTCATCGTCTTCTATTAGCAGTCCTGGATAACGCAATTCGGGATGCAATAGGAAAGCCGTCTCTTCACAAAGTTCCGGCTCTACGATGGCTCCAGGGGCTGGAAGTAGGCTATCCTGCTTTGAGCTTTGAACTAGTGTGTGAGGCTCTTCAAATTGGGCTGGCTTCACAGAAACGGATTGTTCGATTTTGCGAAGACCCACGGAGTGCAAAATATTCTTGTCGTCCCCTAACATGTCGATGAGTGCTTTTTCAAAAATTCTTTCCTCATTCAATAATAGTTTTTCTATTAATCGCCCAAGTGGTAAACGTCTCGACTTTGCCATAGCGTGAGCCTTTCTAGCTATCTCTTTTGGTAAAGTAATATGAACTGGCACACGCTTTCCGAACACCGATATCTTTCTTCCTGCTCTACGTTTTTTGCCGTTTAGATCCACCTCTTTTAGCATCGCACGACGTATTAAATTTCTCATAACGACAGTTTCCAAATATGGAAGGGTTTAAGCAAGTAAAATATGCGTTTTTAATAGTGTTGATATATGATATAGCTTAAGGCTGAAACCCACAAAAAAGGCACAATGAAGACCAAAAATATAAAGAATAGTCAAGCTATACTATGCCATATTGACAAAGAAACCCACCAAAAATTGAAGGATTTAGCCTGGATTACTAAGTCAAGTATGAGCCAAATTGCAAATTTAATCATCCATAACTTTGTTTCTCAAGTTTCAATCGGAAAGTCCATTGGAGAGACCTTCGATGAAGCCACGGTTTCCTTTGTTAATGCCTTAGCCCTAGAATTGGCAAAAAGGCGGCAAGGTGAAGAGATTTAACCTTGGTTGATAAAAGATACATAGCCCACCCCTAGAAATTGTCCTTGTACCCTGTTTTTGTTTGTTTAAACTGGTTCTCAGACTTCTGGCTCGACCCCATTCCGTCATTATTCGTAATTGCCTTACAAGCTTGGGCGTAAGTCATCAAAAGTCTAGGTGCCGGGCGAATCCTAACAGGGTGGGAGTTCTCCGGATGCTTCAAAGACCAGCAATTCGGGTGCTGAATCAGCAAAATGTCTCCCAAATCGTTCAAGCATGAAAACTCTTTGTTGAAGTCTTTTTCGTGCTCGTTTGCCTCAGCAATCGGAACAAAAAAGGGTGCTGCGCTCTTTAAAAAGTCGGTTTTATCAACGATCTTTCTTTTGCTCATGGGTGAACCTTTGCGTAACTTTGTTGATTTTTTAATCTTGTTTCTTTGGTTAAGCTCTCAAGTGCTGATTGATAAATAAACGTTGTTAGCCAAGTAAAGGCTGGTAAGCTCATGAGCCTTTCGCCGTTTTCGACCTTCTGCCTAAGTTTCTCCTCGCACTGAGTGAAGCACATAATTCTAAACTCTGGCGTGTACGGTTCATATTTTAAAAATACCGTTCTCATTTCGCTAGGAGTCAAAAAAATGTTTGGGTATTTTTTCATGGGGCGTCTACCTGAAAGCATATAGGCGTTCGAGCGAGTCCAGGGCTGATCGTTTGGAACGTCTAAGGCAAGTTTCACAAGCTTGTCGATTTCGTCTTCCTCTTCTAAAACCGTAGGATCTTTGTTCTCTATTTTATTATTATTAATATCTATATATTCAGTTACAGTATCAGTAACAGGGAAAACCGTATCATTACTAGTTACGCTACCGTTATGTAACTGCCCTGTAACGGTTACAAGTTTGCTCTCCCTGTGTTTTTTTACCTTTTCACGATCTTTCTCTCTTCTCTCGTATAACTTTGTTTGGTCTTTTAGAACACGAGAGTTACTTACCATGTCACCTTCTAGCGTCATTAACTCAGACTCAAAACATGTAACGGTTACAACCTCGTAACGCGGAACACCCATTTCTTCGGCTAGATGCTCCACGATTCGACGTTTTACAATGCCGTTTGTTGCCCTGCTCATCAAGCAATAACACCTAATAAGCCATGATATCCCAATCCACCCATGAGTTAATCTAAAGTCGATTATCTTAGGCTTGTCAAAGAAATCTACATCAAGAAGCAGATGACTCAATTGTGCTTTGTTTGTCATTGGTGCCTAACTCCTTCTCTTTAGATTCTATAAAATCGTTGATTAACTTTGTTAAGAGACTAGATCCCGATATGCCTTGTTTCTTAGCGAGGATCTCCAATTTTCGTTTATCTGAAGGGTATAGGCTGATGCTATAGGCTTTCTTGATTTCGGGCGGTGGTAGCTCTCCTTGTAGCCTTTTGATGATGCTTTTCGATATGTCCTCAATGTCACAGGGTAGCCCCATGGCGATCTTTTCGTTTACTTCCTTAGTTAGTTGATCAAGGAATATTTTCCCCAATTCTTCGTTATCTTGTCCTTTCATTTTGTTTTCACTCCTTTAAAATTGTTGCCGATTCATGGATCACTGCATCAAGCGTGTCCCTGTTAAACTTTGTTACAGATTCGTTCATCTCCCTTGGATTCGGGCAAAGTATCTTGGCTTTGAGTAGCTTAAGTAGTTGAATGCATACCGATAAGGAATTAACCGATCTGATTGTCGCATCTCTGTTAGGCGAATAATCAGGTGCAATCGATAACCACTTATTTTCATCATTTAAACTTTGTTGTAAATCTTCGATCTCACCCTCTATTATTTTAAGTATTTCTTCTTGTGTTTTCATTGCGTAACCAAAAAAGTGTATGCCGTTGTTAAGATTGCTAAAAGTATTGTCATTCTATGGTTATCTTTATAGGCATAATAGAGAATGGCAATACTGCAAAGTATAATTGTAAATATGTCGTATGTTGTCATTGTTGATCCTTTGTTAATAAAGTTTTAAGTGGTAAGTAAAATAAGTGTGAGATCCATTTTGTCTAAGCATTTTGAAACACCTTGGATTAGAGAAACCGCCTAGTGTTCTGAAATATAGATATGTGATCTCATTGTGCATGTTGTCTCTCATATATTCCTTTACTGTTTTAAGTATGTTTCAACGGCGTATTCTATAGCCTTTAATCTTGTTACCCTTCCTAATAGTGTTACCGAAAAACCTTTGTTAAGGATCTTTACTGTAACTCCTGTTAGCTCGTGTGATTGGTTAATGTTGTATGTTAATATTACTTTCATTTTGAAAACCTCGTTAAAACTCTATCGTGATCGATGCCGTGAGTCTCACAAAAATATCTTTTTGCTTGTCTACATGTCGGCGATGCGATTGTGCTAAAGGTATAAACAAAGATTCCTTTGTTATCCTTTACATAAATGTCTATCTTCTTTTTGTAAGTTTTAAATGCTACCGATCTCATGAAACGATCTCCCATTCAGTAGGTAGTCTGTTAGTTGAATAAGTTTTAAGCTTTTTTGGGTAGATAATCCACCATAAGGGAGAGTTTTTACACTCTCCCTAGTGCTAGGTTATGCTTTTAATTCTGCCATTTTTGCAGTCATTGACCATAACATACGGTTTAATTTTGTATCCTCATCTATTGATTTAACCTCTTTAGATCTGATTCTTGAACCGTCTGATCTTCTTTGTCTTACACCACCCTTGATTACGTTTTCTTGAATCACGTTGTAGGTATTCCACAAAGAAGTATTTTCACGATCGGCATATCTGCGAGTTCTTAAAACTTCCTCAGGTTCTACTGTGTACTTTTCACCGTCAAAACGCATCTCTATTGCAGTTTGTGCCATGATCCTCATTTCTTCTCTTTCAAGCTTTATTTTCTTGAAATTCTCTACACTTTCAAGCACTTCAGGCAATCCACTTGCAAGCCTTAAACATGCGTCACTCATTGATTGATCCTGATATCCAACGTGCCTAATTTTAATTGAATCTAATGTTGAATCCGATACACACAAACCGTTAGCGCATACCTTTCTATATAGTGCAACACTTAATTCGAATGCCGATGTACCACTATGAGAGTTAGTAAGCATTAATTGAGGTACTGTATCATTCACCATTAATTCAGTGTTATACTTTTCATTCACAAGCCTTATAACGTGCTTCTGAAATCCTTGGTTTTCCTCGATTCTTGTATTGGCTTGTTTAACCTTGCAAGGTACCCATCCATGATCCGCTAACACTGATAGTGCTTGTGTAGTCGGTATGAATAGATACTTCGAAGATACCCGTGAAGATGGTGCTTCGGCATGTATCGCCGAATACCTCGTGGTGTCTATTGGTTTGAATCCTTCTCTATCGCTAAATGAATTTAATCCGTACATATTTTAATCCTTTAATATTTCAGCACATGTGCCTTAGGATTATTATATAAGAATTGTATATGTATTGGAATGTATTATTTTCTTGTCTAATGATATCAGATAGTTATATATGTTCCTTGATACAGTTCCATCACGAACCAGAACATGTGACGCCTTAACTATCCAATATCATTACATAAGATTTGTTATAGAGAGAATTATAATATTAGAGATTAGATCCGTTCTGCAATCCTTTATATCATCTAATTCTTTAGATTATTATTTGAGATCCGAAAATCTGAATTCTTTACTTAAAAGTGCTTGATTCGTTTTGGCATAGAATCGAGTTAGTGCTCATTTTGGGTTATTAGAGCTCTTTTTCGGAAGATGCAAGGTCGATCCAAGAAAGCTCGCATAATGTCTAGCGTATCATGGATTTTTTGAAAGTCAATGAATCTTATCGGTCAATTATCAATTTATTTTCACATTTTGGCATTATTTTTGCATGTGATGACAATCCGATGACAAAAGTCAAGGGTCACGGGCAAGTGCTTGGCATACCATGCTGAAACTTATCGGTCAAATATGTGGAATTGTTGGTAAGTGAACTAGTTTCAGAAAACTAGTGCAGATAAAAAGCCTGGTATTTCAATTGCATAATGCAAGAATCGTGCCAATCGCCTCGCTCTGTCGGCACTATGGATTGAGCTTGCCTGATGTTGCTCGCCTTGCTCTTGGTAGTAGTTGCTTAGTTTGTGGAGTCTCGCGAATGCGAGACGATTGACCCTCG
>JACCDG011423272.1_pt1 | contig 41557 bp, 30 predicted proteins | sample 7442471 | NCBI WGS metagenome assembly JACCDG01 (sample SAMN15323444, study PRJNA562643) | freshwater metagenome | isolation source: river surface water | place: USA:Blue River Watershed | collected 2017-08-17
ACGACTGCTCGAAGTCCCATGTCTCACCGAAGAAATTGATCCGGTAACCCCGACGCCAGCGCTCCGACACCTCGCGTAGCATCTGCGCGATGCGCGGCCTCAGTTCGGCGGGCGCATGCTTCCAGTAGCGGTAAAGCCCGACGACCGGCCAGAAATGCTGCTCGGTGCTGGTATGGTCCGTCACCTGCCCATAGTACGGTTTGCAGAACAAACCCGCCTCGCGCCGCTGTCCCGCGACCGGTTGCTCGACGATGCCCGCCCTCTGCCTTACGCCTGCGGCGCCGGTGGGGCGGTTCTCCGTCAGCGCGTAGTTCACGCTGATGGCCTCGAAAGCCCGACGGGCCAGATCCAATGCCGCCGCCTCGCCCGTGACCTCGTAGCGATAGCATTGGGCGGAGAGGAACAGTCCCGCCACCATCACGCTGTTCTCGTAGCTGAGCCATGCGTGCGGCTCGGGACCGGGAATGGTCGAGTCCTGGGCGGAAAAGTCACTCGCGGCGAACGGCCGCTCTTCACGCCAGTTCGAATGCGAGTACATCATGCCCGCCGCGTCGTAGTAGCGGCGGTCGACGAAGGTCTCGATCGCGCGGATCCGGCCTTCAAGACTCGGGATCCGCTCCAGCTCGCGCAGCGTGGGGGCCTCCTGCGCCGAGATCGGGTCCAACCCGAGGACACAGAGCAGGAGCATGGCCGCACAGTGACCAAGGGCCGAGCTCCCACCCAGCGCGGACCGGGTAGAACCGACGCATCGCCGGCCCCACCCTGACGCGCACGCCCCCATCGCGAGCACAGCGAAAAACAACTCGCGACGGGGGGACATGTCACAGGCCCGCGCTTCCGCGGGCGGAATCAAGCACAGGTTTACCAGGAGTACTTGACCGAGAGGCGCGCCACCCGCATGTCCGCCGTCTGGACCAGGCCGGTCGCCGCGATGGCCACGATGTAGCGCTCGTCTGTCACGTTGTCGATGTTGAGCTGGGTCTCCCAGTTCTTGTTCCAGCGATACGTGGCGAACAGGTTGATCAGGCGCGGGAAGTCGATCAGGTAGTTGCCGTTTCGCTTCGCCGTCTGGTCCATGAGGCTGCCACCGATCGAGAAGCCCTTGAGGGAGCCACCCGTCCAGCTGTACTTACCGAGGAAGCTGTACTTGCGCGGCACGAAGTCGACCGCCTGCACCGTCGGATCGGCCGCAATCGCGGACTCACCGTCGAAGTACGTGGCGATCAGGTCGAAGTTGCCGTCGCCCGCACCCAAGCGCATGCCGAGATCATATTCCCAGCCCTTGCCCTTGTCCTGTCGCGACTGGATGATGCCTTGCACGCCGTTGCCGAGGTCTCCGAAGGTGCGGACGTTCGTCAGCTCCATGTCGAAGTTGGCCACCGTCGCAAACAGACTCACCTTGTTCGAAACCTCGTAGGTGTACTTCAGGCCGTACTCCGAAAGCTTGCCCTCCTGGTTATCCAGCGGTGGTCCGAGTTGGTCGTTGGCCGCAAACTTATCGGTAAATCCGGTCTGCAGGAAGATGTTCTGCGCATCGGTGTAGTAGACGGAGAGATTCGGGAGAACCTTCACCACGACGCCGTACTTGTGGGTGCGGAAGAGCGTGTCCGGACGATTGGTGACCACCTTGGACACATAGTTCTCATTGGTGCCGCCCGGCTGGAACCAGCGCAGACCGCCAACGAGGACCAGGCGCTCCTGGAGGAAGGAGAGGTTCTCCTGGAAGTAGTATGAGAAGGTGGTCGCCTTCGAGCCGGTGTCTTGCAGATTCGCCAAACCAGCGCCCGGACGCGGCACCGAGAAGTAGGCGTCGTCGTTCGGGAAACCCGCGGTCCGCGTGTCCAACGCGGGCATCGTGTTCACCGACTGACCCTGACGGCTGAACGTGTAGGCTCCGTCGACGCCAATCGTCGTATCGAGCGCGAAGAAGTCCGTCGCGTAGCGATGGAGATAATCGATCTGCGCGTTGTGTGTGTAGTTGTCGATCGCGAGCGGGATATCCTGACGATCCAACGTGAAGTTATCCGCCTTCATGGTGATGCCGCGGACGATGCGGCGGCGGTCAACGAGGTTGCTGGCGAAGTAGTACGCGCGGATGTTGCCGTTATCAGTCAGCTTCGCGAGAAGCGTCACATCGACAAAGGAGTCCTGATTCTTCCAGAACGCATCGCGCTTGCGGCCGGGCGAGAAGCCCTTGCCCGAGTACTGGTTCAACTTGGCGTTCGCGAGCGTCTTCAGCGTTGGCGCCGTGCCAGAGACGTCCAGGAAGTCCTCCCAGTAGAAGTAGCCGTCGTCCTTGAAGTAGTAGCCGTTGACGAAGAGACTGATGTTGTTGCCGAAGTACATGGCCAAACCGCCGCCGATGAACTTCTGGTCCTCCTGATCTTCGATCTCCTTGTCGCGATCCCCCATCTGGCCACCCACCGTGAAACGGTAGTTCATTCGGAAGTCCTCCGACTTCACCGCCGGACCGGTCACGTTGGCCGCCAGGCGGAGCGAATTATTGGAGCCGAGCGTCGTTTGGATGCTGCCGCCCGGGGTCGCGCTGGCGCGCATCGAGACGAAGTTCACACCGCCGCCAAGGAAGGAGTTGTTACCCAGAATCAGCGCGCCCGGGCCCTTCACGACCTCGATGCGCTCGACGTCGAACATCGGGTTGCGCTTGAACGAGGTCTTCGTCACGCCGTTGCGTAGCGACTGCGACGTGCGGAAGCCGCGGATGTTGACGTCATCGTTGATCGTCTGGTTCCGCGTCACGCCGCTCACGCCCACCGCGAGGACCTGGCTCACCTCGACCGCATTCAAATCCTTGATCTGCTGCGCGGTGATGACCGTGATGCTGGTCGGCATGCTCGCTAGGTCCTTCGCCGTACGGCTGCCAACCACGGTCTGGCGCGCCTGGTAGCTGTCAGTGACCTCCTCCTTCACCACGAAGGGAGAAAGTTCGACGGCCGGTTCGGCAGCCTTTTCGGACTTTGGGGTAGGCACAGCCTGAGCGAGCGCCGTTGCAGCGCCGGCGGTGGCCAGAAAGCTGGCGCACGCGAATGAGACGAGACCTCGCACGAGGTTTCGGGGTATGGTTGGGTTCATTGGGTAACGTCGAAGGGGAGCCTAGGCGACGTGTATACTCAGAAATTCAACCTGCGTTGCGATGTCAAGATCAACGCCTTTGACCACGCAGCGGCCCGCGTGGAGCACCATCATGCGATTTTAGTGCGCATCGAGGCATCCCGGCGACAGGCAGTCTACCGGTCGCGCAGCGTCGTCGAGCGCTTCGCGGCAGAAAAGCCGAAGAGGCGTATACACAAACGCTCGCCCAACCACCTCGCCGGTCTTAGATCGTCCGCAACCTCATGAGCGCTCCCCTGCCTGCCCCTGACCCGTCCGGCGCGGATGTGATCCTCGTCGCGCGTCTCCGGACCGACCCCATGGCCCTTCCTCCTTCGACACCAGCCGACGTGCGCGAGGGGCTCTGGCGGCCTCTGAGGCAGGCATGGCGCGGCGACGCGAATGGAGCTGACTTCCGGCCCGGCTGGTTCCGCTTAGGTTGGAGCCCTGACGCACTCGTCGTCGACTCCGTGTTCATGTCGCCGCATGCCCGCAACGCCGCCCGGCACTTGAACGAGCGGACGTGGGAACTCGGTGAGGTGACCGAGACCTTCATCGAAGAGCAGGACGCCCGGCACTACCTCGAGGTCCATGTCACGCCCGAGAACCAGCGTCTTCAGCTTCGCTTTCCCCATGGGGGTATCGAGCAGTTGCGGGCAGGCGCGGCCTCGCTGGACACGTTCCTGATCCGGGAATCGGCTTGGGCATGGAGCGCCGCGTGGATTCGCGGGGATCATTGGATGGCACGATTGATCCTGCCGGCGTCCTGTTTCGGTCAGGGATTTCTCGCCGAAGGACGCACCTTTCGCGGAAACTTCTGTCGCTACGACTGCGCGGATGAAGGCGAGCCGATTCTTTCCGCCACGGCACCACTCACCGAGCCATCCTACCATCGGCGACACGAATGGCAGAGGTTCCGCTTCAGCGCGCGCGAGGGCGCCAACGAGTTAACCTGACACGATTCGAGCGAGGGATGACGCGCGGCGACAGGCCCACCGCCTCACTCCTGAGCACCCAGACGGAAGACGCGGACCCGAATCACACATCCCGATTGCCGCGGTCCCGTCGGCGCCTCGACCTTCGGAGCCTCGTTTAGCCGCTCGGGTTAACCGTAGTAGGGCCCATGAGTGGCATCCGGCTTCAGGTTCGCCCTTTCTGCTTGCGGGCACTCGTTCGGCCCGCATAGTCCCGTACCCTCTCCAAAGCGGAGAAGTCTCGGTGCCGGCGTTCTTTCCCACGTTGATTTTGCGATCGTCCTTCCGGGTAGCGTTTTCAGACGTCCACCCCGCGGCACCTTCACAGAATCGCGCAGGACTCCGTCGGTCCGCATCAATGCCAGAGTAGCTCAGTGGTAGAGCAGAGGACTCATAAGCCTTTGGTCGGCGGTTCAATCCCGCCCTCTGGCACCACTTCCGGCCGCGCCGGTGAACACCCGGGCGCAGCCCCCGCCGCTAGACTTCGCTCGGCAACAACCAGCGGAAGTCAACGATCTCGAAACGACGCTCCTGAGGACCGACGCCCCCGGAGCCGCGGGGCGAGTCATCCGCTGCCACGTCCGGCGTTCGCTGCAGCGTCGCCTCGCACCACGCCCGCGCCAGCACACGCTGGGACAGGACGTCCTGCACCTCCGCATAAGCGCGCACCAGAAACGTGTCGGATCGCGCCACCAAGCGCGGGCCAAGCCGGACCAACAGGTCCGCTTGGTCGATCCAGCCGGGCCAGCCTCTTCGGTCGACCGCCAGTCCATCGTTCAAGCCGACCTGGCGAATCGCGTCGTCGACGATACCGGAGTCAACGAATTCAGCCACCGAGCGAAAGGGCCCTCCCCGCGCGCGGATCCGCGCCACCACCGCATGCGCGAGCGCGTCGGCACGATCGAGAATTTCGACGGCGCGGGCGTCGTCCGTGTTGCCCCTTCGCGGGACTCGGAGACCCTCTGGTCCTGCCAGTCCTCGCGTGTCCAGGGCAGCGTGGAGGACCGTTGACCACGCAGGAACGGACGTGGAGTTGATGTTGAAAGCGCCGCGAATCCAGAAGTCTGCCGCACTCCCTCCAGAGTCCACGTTTGATCCGCGCAACGGAACGCGACGCTCCAGAAAGGGAAGCGCGGGAGTCTCGCGCCCGGGTGACGCCGCCCCGCGTTCGCCCTCGGGAGGCGCAAAGAACACTTCGTCAAACAGACGATTGAGCTCCGCTCCCTGCGGGCTTCCCAGAAATCCCCTACTCCCGACCACCACGCCACGCAGTCCGGCCAGCGAAGGCCGGACTGCTGCCGGAAGGTCCCAAAAAACGCCGCCGGACCAATCCGGCATTTCACCCCGCACGAATCGCGCGGCTGTGCTCGCGTTCCGGATCGGATCAGGGGTCCACCGCGAGGCCGACGACGTTGGCGCGCCTCGCAATCGCGGCCTGCGCGGATCCTGATCCGGCGGGCCAAGCGCGACCGCACCGTAAGCAGCAGTCCAATCCGGTCCACCGCCACCACCATCCAGCGAACTCAGCCCTTCGCCCGCGACGAATCCATGCGCAGCCCGTAGCTCCGCGAGCCAACCGCCGTGAACGCGGAGCTCAGCGGTCAGCGGGTCGTCCGCTGAGCCGGGTTCCAGCTGCATCCGGCCTTCCGCCACGTTCCCGGTTCCAGCGGGAAGAGCTGGCCACCACGCGACGCCGGGTGCGCCATCGTCCGACAGCCAACCACCGCCGCGAAGCAGCAGAACCTCTCCGGGCGCCCACGTCAGCGCATGCTGGTTCACCACCCGCGTTGCCGCCGAAGGCAGCAATCCCCAGTAAACTTCGTGGTCGCCCGCTGTGATCCTCAGCCGCGGAGCCGCACGCCAGATGATCTCCAGCGCACCCGAGTCGACGGTCCGCGACACTGAGGCAGCGTTCCACAGCGCAATCCGTGTTTCGTAGCGGAGTCCACACGTGATGCCACCCTCACGCGATTCCGCAGAGACCAAGCCCAGCCACAAGGACGCTTCCACGATTGTCGGCCCGAGCGCGACCGCACCAGGCGCGAGCCTTCCCGTGGTGATGAGGCGCGTGGGCTGCAGTGGAAGCGAGCCCCCTTCGGTTACATTCAGCTCCAGCGCACCCGCTAGAGCCGGATCACCAATCAGCCGCGCGTCGGTCCCGTTGCTCCGCAGTCCCGCTCCTTCCCATGCGGTCGATGCGATCACCGCCCGGGCAAGTGGGGTCGCGTCGTGAAAGTATCCCCGGAGACGTGCCGGCGAAATCGCGGGATCCAGCAAGCGCAGCTGCGACCGCAGGAAAATCCGCTCCGCCCGCGCATGCAACGCGGGAGCGTTTGCGTCGAGGCCGGGAAAGAGTCGCTCCAACCCTGCACTTCGAGTTCCGCGCGCCCACTCCCAGCGCCACGCGGCTTCGGTCAGAGGTTCAGATTGGCCTGAAGCCCCTGACGCCTCACGCGACACCGCATGCAGCGGAGCGCTCCGCACGCTCGCCTTCACGCCTTCGTCAAACACGACGTACGTGGTGCGCACTCTCTCGCGCCGCGCCAACACTCCACCGTCGATTTGCATCGGCACGGCAGGAGCCGTCTGAAGGGGCGCCGCCACGCGCTCACGGGCGGCCGTCACCGAGCCGAGCCCCACCACCAGGGCGTCGTCGATGCCGAGACTCGCCGCCGACGCCGGCAACGGCGCCGAGCCATCCGGCGCTGAGTCGGCTGGCGATCGTTCCTCCGTGAGCCAGCCAAGAAAACGCACTTCCGCCGCCGCTGTATCCCACACGCCCGCCACGCCTCGCCGACCATCTTCGATCGCCCCGGTACGCCCCATCGTCGCGGTGACGCGCCGGTCATCGCCCGCGAGGCTCTGCACGTGGTCGCGCGCGCGCTCTACGGCAACGCGCGCGGCTGCGCGCGCACGGATGAACGCATCCACTTCCGGCCGACCCACCGCCTGCCGCTCAACGAGGAATCCCAGCGTGCCGGCAAGCAGAGCCAACACCATCACCGCCCCCAGAACCAGCAGCAGCGCAAAGCCTCCTCGCGCAGCGACCACGCCGCCGCGTCCCTGTCGCCGCGCACTCATGGCGTTGGCGGCGGCAGCCGAAATGCCCGCACGAAGACCCGTGACTCGCGCTCAACGAAGGGCCACCACTGACGTTCGACGTCCGCAGCGGGGAGGGCTTCGAGGCGCCGCAGGCCGCGCGCCCCGTCCGGCGTAAGCATGCGCAGCACGACATCCACGCGCACCGGCATCCCGTAGGCCAGCGGCAAGGCGGCGGCCGCGATTTCCGCGCGCTCGTCGATGGGCATGGCCGCCGGACGCCCTTCGCGGCCGTCGTGTCGTGTCGCCGCGAAGCCACTTGTAGCCAACGTCGGGAAAGCGATCCTCTCCCGACCGCCGGAGTCCGCCACCCAAACGCGAACGCCGAAGTCTACCACGTCCGTGGCCAACACCTGCTCGAATCGGCGCGGCGTCCGCACATTGCCCACGTTGTCGATTCGCGCCGCATCGGGGCGCGCGTACTGGGGCGCAAAGAGATCGTAGCCGACCGCGAAGCTGGAATCGGAATCGCTCCAATCCGGTCCCGCCGGACGGGCCGTTCCGCGATAGAGAATGTAGGTCATGGGTGCCCGGGTGCCGTTCGGCGTCGCGGCGCTTGCAATCAGTCTTCGGCGTACGATCTGGTACGAAATCGCACGAGGCGCGGAGACGTTGCTGAGGCGGTCTCCGGTATCCGGGATTTGCGCAAAGAAACGCCACCAGAGGCCGGCTTGACCGAACCGCGGGGCCGAGGCCAAGTCGCCAGCGATATTCAGCGATCCCAGCGCGGGCTTCACCCCGGCCGACCAGTCCGCGTCACTGACCGCAGCGTCCCCTCGTCCGGTCTGTACTTCCACTTGGCGGGTGGCGGCAAACCACACGCCTCCATCAGAGCGGAGAACCGCCGTCTGAAGGTCGCTCTCGATCTGGCGAAAGACGAGGTCCGCCGCGCTCTCCACGGCGATCCGCCCAGACACCAAGGCGAACCGGTGCAGAGCCTCACCGACCAACGCGAGAATCCCCGTCGCGAGAAGTCCCGTGATGGTCAAAGCGAGCAGCAATTCCACCAGCGAAGCCGCCCGTTCCCGAGCACGTTTCATCGCGGTTCGATCCACACAGGTAGACTCCACTGTTGCCGACGAGACCGCTCGACGCGCGCTCCGCGTCCTTCCCAGACTGGCCACGAGACTACGAGCCACGCCGAGGCCGGAATCACCGAGACTCCCTGCGGTCGGGACTCTCCCGCGACAAGCGCGATCTCGAACGCGATCGGCGGCCCGGGGCGGGATGACGACGGCGCGGTTTCCTCCGCCCATGCACCCCAGCCCCCCGCATCGGCCCACCATAGCCGTGCATCGTCGGGCGCCAGCGCCAACCACTCGTCGGGCCGCACGCCGCGCGCAACGGGGGCCCGACCGCCCGGCCACGCGGCCCGGACATTCTCGGCCGTTCGCACGGCCACGCGCCGCTGCGCCGCCACGCTTGCTGCGTCGGCCACGGGACCGAGTGCGCCGAGCAACGCGACCGCCGACAGCCCCAGAAACGCCGCGAAAAGTGTCTCGACCAACGTAAATCCGCCTCGCCTGTTCCGTCCCAGGTTCATTTCAAAAGCACTCCCTGCCCGGCAGCACCGTCACCGTTCCGTAGGCGCTGACCCGCAACCCGCGCACACCGAGGTCGCGACTCCCCTCACCCCGTTCATCGGGACTCCCCTGATCGAGCACAAGCAGGCACGGCAGCGCGGTGCCGGCCGGACGAAATTCGATATAGTTCCAATCGCGCGCGCCGGTTAAGGGCGCTCCTTCCACCGCGAAGCGCGCGCGCCCGGAGAACGTCGACGTGATCCCAGTCTCGCCAGGACCAGAGATCGATCCGGCGGCAACGCGCACGGACACGTCTCGCGGCAGCGAACGCACACCGCCGACCGCGTCCCACTCGCCGGAGGCGTTCGCGACGGCCAGCCAATACGCCCCCACAGCTTCCTCCGCAGCCGCCGGGAAGACGAGCCGTGCGGTCACCCCCCGCGACAAGGCCAGCCCTCGCGCCTCCGCCAGCGCCTCGCCCACCAGCGCGACTCCCACGTCTGCCACCCGTCCGCCAGATCCGCCGCGTCCGAGAACCGCCAGGCTCGCCGAGACAGTCGCGACCACCGCCAGCACGAGCACGAGCTCAAGCAGCGAAAACCCCATGCGCGCACGTTGAACCAGCGGTGCCGACCGGCGCGTCGAGGGTTCGCTAGTGTCCACTCCAGATGGCTTCACGTTGCCCCCCTGCACCGACCGACACAAACACGATGCGCGCCCGCAGCCCGTTCGGCTCAGGCGCCCGATCACCAAGCGGGTTGATCGCCTCCCCGAACCCGTCACGGGCGTTGCCCGGCCGCAGCGAAGGCAGCACCCGCTCATCATCGCGGATCCATCCGTCGCCATCCCGATCATACAAAACGCCGATGTCGCTGTTTCCGAAAGCGTCGACGACCACCGCGCGCGCGGTCGGCGCCTCAAGCCGCAGCCAGTCGCCCGGAACGAGCGCCATGAAACGTCGACGCCGCACGTTTCCATTCAGTCGATCATCGGCCAACTCCCGGCCCAGCGAGTCCCGCCCAGTCAGCGCCGCGGCGAATCGCTCCGAATCCAGCAGCCCACCCGCGCCGATCTGAGGAAACTCGCCGTACTCGGCGCGATGCAGCTCGAGGGCGGCCGTCCACTGCGCGAACTGAGCCTGCGTGCGCACCGATCGGGCGAACTCAAGCGCGGCCCGGCTGGCCGGCAGCGCAATCCCTCCCAGCACCGCGATCACGCCGAGCACCGAGAGCACCTCCAGGAGGGAGAAGCCCGCGCCCCGCCCCGCGCGGGATCGCCGCCCGCCCTCGCCGAAGGAGCGGAGGACTGGAAAGGCAAACGAGCCGCGCATGCGCCATCCTAGCGCACGCGCGGCCCGTTCGTCAAAGGCCTGATTGGGTCAGTCCTCTTGTGCTTGCAGGGCGGATACGACCGAGAAGTCCTCGAGCGTTGTGGTGTCGCCCTTCACTTCGCCGCCGGCGGCAATCTCCTTAAGGATGCGCCGCATGATCTTCCCCGAACGGGTCTTGGGCAGACCCGCGGCAAAACGAACGTCGTCTGGCCGGGCCAGCGCACCGATCTCGCGCGCGACATGCGCCCGGAGTTCCTCGCGCAGCTCCTTCGTGGGCTCGACGCCGGACTTGGTGATCACGAAGACCACCAGCGCCTGACCCTTGAGTTCGTCGGGACGTCCAACCACGGCTGCCTCGGCGACGGCGGGGTGCGAGACCATGGCGCTCTCAACCTCGGCGGTGCCGATACGGTGGCCCGACACGTTGAGCACGTCGTCGATGCGACCGACCACCCACAGGTAGCCGTCCTTGTCGATGCGCGCCCCATCACCCGCAAAGTAATAGCCCGGCAGTTCGCTCCAGTACTGCCGCTTGAAGCGATCGTCGTCGCCCCAGAGCGTGCGCAGCATCGAAGGCCACGGATTCTTGAGGAACAGCTTGCCGCCCGAGTCGCGCGGGACCTCGCGCCCCTGGTCGTCGAGGACCTTCGGCACGACCCCGAAGAAGGGCAGCGTGCAGGAACCTGGCTTGGTCGGCGTGACCCCGGGGATCGGCGAGACCATGATCGCGCCGGTCTCCGTCTGCCACCACGTGTCGACGATCGGGCACCGCTTCTTCCCAATGAGCGTGTGATACCACATCCACGCCTCGGGGTTGATCGGCTCGCCAACGGACCCGAGCAATCGGAGCGACTTCAGGCTATGTTTCTTTACGTGCTCATCGCCCCAGCGCATGAACGCGCGAATGGCGGTGGGCGCAGTGTAGAAAATCGTGGCCCCGTGCCGGTCGATCATCTCCCAGAAACGATCCGGGCCCGGCTGGTTTGGCGCGCCCTCGTACATGAGGATGGTCGCCCCATTCGCCAGCGGACCGTAGACCACGTAGCTGTGCCCCGTGATCCAACCAATGTCAGCCGTGCAGAAATAGATGTCGGTCTCCTTCAGGTCGAAGACATACTTGGTGGTGATGGCAGTACCGAGCAGGTAGCCACCCGACGTGTGCAGAACGCCCTTCGGCTTCCCGGTCGAGCCGGACGTGTAGAGAATGAACAGCGGGTTCTCACTATCGAAGCCCTTGGCGCGGTGCTCGGCCGGCGCGGCGTCGACGAGCTCGTGCCACCAGCGATCGCGGCCCTCGGTCATGGTGACGGCGTTGCCGGTGCGCTTCAGCACAACGACGTGCTGCACGCTGGGCGTGAAGCCAACGGCGCGGTCGACGTTGGCCTTGAGCTCGACGATCTTTCCGCGACGCCAGCCACCGTCGGCGGTGAGGATGACCTTGGCCTGGCAATCGTTGACGCGGTCCTTGATCGCCTCGCTGGAGAACCCGCCGAAGATGACCGTATGGATCGCGCCCAGCCGGGCGCAGGCGAGCATGCCAATCGCCGCCTCGGGCACCATGGGCATGTAGATCGCCACGCGGTCCCCCTTGCCAACGCCGAGGCCGGTCAGGACATTGGCGAAGCGGCACACCTCGCGGTGCAGCTGCTTGTAGGTCAGCGTGCGGATGTCGCCCGGCTCACCCTCGAAGATGATGGCCGCCTTGTTCTCGCGGGCGGTGCCCAGGTGGCGATCCACGCAGTTCTCGGCGACGTTGAGCTGGCCACCAACGAACCACTTCGCGTGCGGCAGCTTCCACGAAAGCGCCTTCTTGAACGGCCGGCGCCACGTCAGCAACTCCTTGGCCTGTCGGCCCCAAAACTTCTCTGGAGCATTGACAGACTCCGCGTAGAGTCTCTTATAGGCCGCGAGACTCCCAAGGTTCGCTTGGCGTTGAAACTCGGCCGAAGGCCTGAAAACCCGACTTTCTCGGGATACTGAGGTAATCGTTTGGTCCGACACGTTGGTGGCTGTTAGGGGGGTATGAGAGGGGAAGTGCGCAAGTGCGCCTCGCTCATATCTCGCGACAGGTTTTGCGCGTCAAGCATGAGCATTGGTCTCTGCATACGCACGCATACACCTTTCGATCGCATTTCCATGGATAACCAGACTGCCTCCCCCTCGGCTCCGACCCCCTCTGCGGCGCCGTCCTCCGCTTCGAACCCGGCAACTGCCGGCAACGAACGTCCGGCTCCGCCGCCGGAGAATCTCGTCAAGGTGGAAGGCATCCTCGACATTGATTTCGCCAAGGGAGGCAACGGCCAACTCCTCGATCTCTCCCGCTACGGCAAGCGACGCCCGTCGGACACGTTCGTGCCGAAGGAACTGATCCGCCGCTTCAAGCTGAAGCCAGGACAGATCATCGGCGGGACCGCCTACCCGGCGGAGGGGAAGTTCCCGAACCCGAAGATGAAGTTCATCGAGACGGTCGACGGGCTCTCGTTGGAAGACCGCCGCGCGAAGATCGATTTCATCAATCTCACCACGATCTCGCCCAACCAGCAGCTGAAGCTGGAGTTGAAGGACGGCCGCCTCACCACGCGCGCGGTCGACCTCTTTTGCCCGATCGGAAAAGGCACCCGCGGCCTCATCGTCGCTCCGCCGCGCACCGGCAAGACCACGCTCCTGCGAGACATCGCGCTGGGCGTGATCGAGAATCACCCGGAATGCCATGTGATGGTGCTGCTCGTGGACGAGCGCCCCGAGGAGGTCACGGATTTCCGGCGCAGCGTGCCGGCCGAGATCTGGGCATCGTCGAACGATGAGCAGGTCGAGAGCCACGTTCGCATCGCGGATCTGGCCATTGAGCGCGCCCGCCGCCTCGTCGAGAGCGGACGCGACGTCGTGCTGCTGCTCGACTCGCTGACCCGCCTCGCCCGTGCGCACAACACGCAGCGCAACTCGGGACGAACCGGATCCGGCGGCCTCGATGTCCGCGCGCTCGAGAAGCCCCGCCAGCTGTTCGCGTCAGCCCGGCGCACCGAGGAAGCGGGGTCGCTCACGATCATCGCGTCCATCCTCGTTGAGACCGGGAGCCGCATGGACGACGTGATCTTCCAGGAGTTCAAGGGCACGGGCAACAGCGACCTCGTGCTCGATCGCAAGTGCGCCGAGATGCGCCTGTGGCCGGCGATCAACATCCAGCAGTCCGGCACGCGCAAGGAGGAGCTCCTCTTGGATGCGAAGAAGCTGGACGCGATCCACTTCTTCCGTCGCGCCTTGGTCCAGCAGAAGATTGAGGAGGCGACCGAGACGATGATCGCCCGTCTCTCGAAGACGCGGACCAATGACGAGTTCCTGAAACTCATCGCGCGCTGACGACTGGAATTCCCTCTTGCCCCGCCTGCAAAACTGCGGGACAAAGACCGTTTCACCTGATCCGACCCGACCGCTCCTTCCACTTCCCTGCCAAACACCAAGCATGCATAGTTTCTCTGAGCAATGCCTCGACATGGCCCGCTCGATTCTGGGCCAGAATCTCGATGCCATTCAACCCGACGGCACTCTCCTCCCCGTTCAAGGTGAGCAGAGCCGACTCGATGAGCCGGGCCACGCCGCTTACGCGCTCGGCGAGTATTATCGGGCCACCGGAGAAACCAGCCTCAAGGGCTACGACCTCGTCGACCTCGCCGCTCGCTGCGTCACCGCCCAGATGTTCACCGAGCCCGCCGCCGAGAACGGCTTGGCCTATGGCTCGCTCGGACTGCTCTGCTTCGGCCCCTCCAAGGAGCGCAACCCCGTGTGGGAACGCCTGGTCGAGGAGACGCAGGTCCGCATCGACAAGCAGCTACTCCACCGGAGCGACTTCGATAACCACTGGCAGGCGTTCAACATCGCCAAGGCCGTGGCCCGTTTCAGCTTCGGGCTGTCCAAGAAGGACGAGACGTCCCGGCTGATCGAGCGACTCGTCGATCGCATCAACCAGACCAGCTCCACCGGTTTCTTCGACGATTCCACCGGTGGCCTCGGCGGAAACTTCAATCTCTACGGAGTGATGACGTTCGTCTTCATCCGCTCCGCCCTTCAGTTGCACGCCAACAGCGGGGTGCGTGATCGCAAGCTTCCCACGCTGCGCACTTACGCCGAAAAATACATCCGCATGATGCCCGACCTCGTCCGCGCGGACGGTCTGGGCTGGGCCTTCGGTCGCGCCGCTGGTGCCTATGGCCAGATGCACTGCATCTCGATCATCTTGCAGGGGCTGCGCGACGGCTGGATCCCCGACGACCAGAAGCCGAAGTACCACGATATCCTGCGACGGCTCTTTTTCTTCTTCTACCAGACCTACCTCGACCAGGAACACGGCTTCGTGGATCTGCGCGACGAGGAGCGCACGGCCTACGCGAACCACACCACGCGCATGGCGAACTTCGACGCCGCGCGCTATCTCTGCCAGTGGTCGCGCCTCGCCAAGGCCGTCCAACTGCCCCCGATTCCGCCGAAGCTCGAGGCCCCGAAGACTGCCGGTCGCTTTGTCATCTTCGACAAGTCCAACCGCAAGGAACAGGGCGTCTTCCTCTACCGCGACGCCACCAGTGGCCTCCACTTTCAAATCCCGCTGGTTTCCTGCGGCAGCGAACCGGTTGCCGATGGTCTCCCGTTCCCGCATTGCCCCGGCATCTTCGACTGGCCGAACAATGTCTACGCGCCGATCATGCTGCCCGAGCTCACGTTCGGTGAGCACGTCACCATCCCCGCCTTCTACGGCAAGAACTGCGTCACCGGCCTGGGCCTGCGCAACAGCTTCTACTTCCGCTACGAGCAGCCCGAGCTGATCGACACCAAGGAGGAAATGGTCAAGGGGCTGGGCAGCGTGAAGGTCCAGTGGAACTTCTCCGGCAACAAGATCGGTTGCGAGTTCGCCTACACCGTCAAGCAGCAGGTCACCCTCGACAAGTTCCGCTACGTGCTGGCCATCGCTGCCCCGCACTCGCGCTACCACGTGTCGGGTGCGCTGACACTCGGCCCGCAAGGCCAGCGTTGCGGCGTGAGCAAGAACGTCTTCCTGGCCGCCTGGCGCGAGACCGAGGTCGTGACCGCCGATCGCACCTTCCGCACGAATTACGGCAAGATCCACTACCTCCAGTACCTCGTCCGCGACCATCCGCTGGTTATGCGCCCGGGGCAGGTGTACCGGTTCCACGTCGAGTTCGAGCCGGACATCGCGCACACGGAACAGTAATCCCGCCGGACTTCCCGCCCGCTTCCCCGCGGGCCTCGATCGACGTGCTGTCCCGACGCATCATTCCCTGTCTTGACGTGACCGCCGGTCGCGTCGTCAAGGGCGTGCGCTTCCAGGAACTGCGCGACGCCGGTGACCCCGTGGAATGCGCCAAGGCCTACGACGCCCAGGGCGCCGACGAATTGGTCTTCCTCGACATCACCGCCTCCAGCGACGGGCGGAAGATCATGCACGAGGTCGTGGCCGCCACGGCCGAGCAGTGCTTCATGCCGCTCACCGTGGGCGGCGGACTCCGTTCCGTCGAGGACATCGAGGCCATGCTGCGCGCCGGCGCGGACAAGGTTTCGCTCAACACGTCGGCCATCAAGGAGCCCGAACTGATTCGCCGCGCCGCCGAGCGCTTCGGCTCCCAGTGCATCGTCGTGGCCATCGACGCCAAGCGCCGCTCCGGCGGAGGAGGCTGGGACGTCTACACCCACGGCGGGCGCAATCCGGCCGGTCTCGACGCGGTCACCTGGGCCGAAACTGCCGTCGCGCTCGGCGCCGGGGAGATCCTCCTCACCAGCATGGACGCCGATGGCACGCAGGCCGGCTACGATTGCGAACTCACCCGCGCGGTGAGCGACCGCGTCACCGTACCGGTCATCGCCAGCGGCGGCGCCGGGACCTTGGATCATTTCGCGGACGCGTTCACGCGGGGCCACGCCAGCGCCGCCCTCGCCGCAAGTCTCTTTCACTTCGGAGCACTAACGGTTCCGGCGGTCAAACAACATCTTGCTTCACGCGGCATCCGGGTGCGGCTCTGATCAGCCGCCGCCCCGGCCTTCAAACCGGGGTTGAAAGCACCTCCGCTCCGCCTACTGTCTTCCCGTGGACTCCGTCGATCCCGCCTCCCTTTCCTTCGAAGCTGCCTTGGAGCGGCTGGAGTCCATCGTCGAGTCGATGGAGTCCGGCGATGTCCCCCTCGCCGATCTGCTGACGCGCTTCGAAGAGGGTTCCCGCCTGCTTAAGACCTGCGAGGAACGCCTGCGCGACGCCGAGTTGCGCATCGATTTGCTCAAGCGCCAGAAGGACGGCACGAACGCGCTCGGCGAATTCTCCGCCGACCGCTCGTCCGCCTAGGTCACGCGCCCTGTTCCATGAGCGATTCTCCCTCGCCTTCCGCCTCTGCGTCGCCCCAGTCCCCGGCTCCGCGCCTGCTCGAAGGCATCCGCGGCCCCGCCGACGTGCAGGCCCTCGCCGTCGACCAACTGCCGCAGCTCGCCGCCGAGATCCGCGACGAGATCATCCAGGTCACCGCCCGCAACGGCGGCCATGTCGGACCGAACCTCGGCGTGGTGGAGCTCACGCTCGCCCTGCACCGCACGTTTGATTCGGCAACCGACCGTTTCGTCTTCGACGTCGCCCATCAAGGCTACGTGCACAAGTTGCTGACGGGGCGCGGCGGCGAGTTCTTCCGCAAGCTCCGCCAGACCGGTGGTGCAAGTGGCTTCCTGCTGCGCAGCGAAAGCCCCCACGATGCCTTCGGCGCCGGTCACGCCGGCACCGCACTCAGCGCCGCCCTCGGAATGGCGACCGCACGCGATCTGCGCGGCACCTCCGAACATGTGGTCGCGGTCTGCGGCGACGCCGCGTTCACCTGCGGCGTGACGCTCGAGGCACTCAACAATGTCGTGAGTTCCACGCGGCGGCTCATCGTCATCCTCAACGACAACGAGTGGTCCATCGCCAAGAACGTCGGTGCGATCGCGAAGTACCTGAATCGCCTCTCCACGAACCGAACCTACAACCGGATTCATAACGACCTGGAGAAGTTCTTCACGTCGCTTCCCGGCGGCAACGACATGCACCGGGTCTACCTGAAGTGGAAGCGCGAGACGAAGGACTTCTTTGTCGAATCATCCCTCTTCGAGAAGTTCGGGTTGCGCTACTTGGGTCCGATCGATGGGCATAATCTCGAAGAGCTCACCAAGAATCTCGCCTTCGCGCGCGAGCTCGATGGCCCAGTGCTGCTGCATGTGATCACCCAGAAGGGACGCGGGCTCGAAGCGGCGATGGCCCATCCGGAGAAGTTTCACGGCCTCGGCGCGTTCGACCCGACCACCGGCGAGAACGTCAAGCCCGCCCCCGGCACGCCCCAGAACTACCAAGACATCTTCGGGAAGGCGCTGGCCCGCTTCGCGAAGGACGATGCCTCGATCGTTGGCATCACCGGCGCCATGCCCAGCGGCACCGGACTCACGTACCTCGCCAACGATTGTCCGCGGCAGTTTTTCGACGTCGGCATCGCCGAGGAGCACGCCGTGCTCTTCGCCGCCGGCCTCGCCACGCAGGGAATCCGGCCGGTCGTCGCGATCTACTCGACGTTCCTGCAACGCGCCTACGACCAAATCATCCACGACGTCGCGCTGCAGAATCTCCCGGTCGTGTTCTGTCTCGACCGCGCCGGCCTGTCTCCGAACGACGGCCCCACCCACCACGGGCTGTTCGATCTCACTTACCTGCGCTGCGTACCCAACGCCACGATCATGCAGCCCAAGGACGAGGACGAACTCGTGGACCTGCTGCACACCGGCCTCGAACTCAAATCACCCGCCTTCATCCGCTACCCACGCGGCGCCGGCCGCGGCGTTCCGATCAAGGCTCAGCCCTCCTTCATTCCGCCCGGCCAGGCCGAGGTCCTCCGCGAGGGTTCCAACCTCATGATTTGGGCCCTCGGGCCGATGGTCGCCGACGCATTGGCACTCGCTGATCGCCTCGCCCGGGAAGAGGGCTTGAGCGTCGGCGTGGTCAACGCCCGCTTCGTCAAGCCGCTCGATCGCACGCTCCTGCTCAGCCACGGAGCCTGCATCCCTCTCATCGTGACGATGGAGGATCATGTGCTGTCCGGTGGATTCGGTAGCGCCGTCCTTGAGGCCCTGCAGGACGCGGACTGCGGCGTAGCCGTGGAACGCATTGGCTGGCCGGATCAATTCGTGGACCACGGCAGCTCGGTCTCAGTGCTCCGCGCCGCATACGGTCTTTCGGCCGAGGCGATCTACCAGCGGGTCCTCAGCCGCTGGCGCAACGTCCGCGCCGCCGCCGTCGACTCGTCCACCTGAGCACTGTCAGGCGGCGGGCAGCGCCGCCGCATGGAGCAGCAAAAAGCGATCTCTTCCGGCGAGGTCCCGCAGGGATTCGATCTCCGTCCACCCCGCCGTTCGAGCAACCGCGGTCAGCGCCGCGTGTTGGGTCGGCCCGGTCTCCAAGGCAAGAACGCCCCCTGGTCCGAGGCGCGAGAGCGCACCGTGAATCAGCGCTCGCAAATCCGCCAAGCCTTCATCCTCACTGACCAAGGCCATGCGCGGGTCATGCTCACGGACCTCCGGCGCGGCCTCGGCCACCTCACTGGCTGCGAGATAAGGCGGGTTGCTGACCAAAAGATCGAAGCGGGCATCGGCTGGAAGCGCGTCGAACCACGATCCCTCGAGAAAAGCCACGCGGTCCGCCAACCCGAGCGCGGCCGCATTCTCCCGCGCCAGCGCGAGCGCGTCGGCGCTGAGATCGGACGCGCTGACCTGCCACGCCGGCCGCGCCGCAGCGAGCGACAGGGCGATCGCGCCCGTGCCCGTGCCGAGATCGAGGACCCGCAACGGCGCAGCCTCGGGAAGTCGCGAAAGCAGGATCTCGGTGAGGTACTCGGTCTCAGGGCGAGGCACCAGCGCCCGACGGTCGCTGCGGAGGCGCAGCCCGGCGAACTCCACCTCGCCGACGATGTGCTGCAGCGGCTCACGGAGCCCGCGCCGACGGACGAGGGGCCGGATGCGCTCGAGCTCGAGCTCTCCCAGCGGCTTCTCGAACTGAAGATAGAGCTGCATGCGCTTGAGCCCGAGCGCTTGCCCCACGAGGTGCTCGGCATTGAGCCGGGCATTCTCGACGCCACGGGCCTCGAGGAAGTCGGCCGTGCGCTTGATGATTTCGAGCAACGTGAGCATGCGAGGGTTCCCCGAGTTCAGTCGTCGTCGCGCTCCGTCGCGCCGCGCCGGAGGACGAACTCCTGACCGGTCAACGCGGCCAGTTTTTCCTCGAAGTCCACGTTCTGCAGCGCGGCGATGATGCTGCCGAAGTCGCCTTCCATCACCTGCGGAAGATTGTGCTGCGTCAGGCCGATGCGGTGATCCGTCACCCGGTTCTGCGGGAAATTGTAGGTCCGGATCCGCTCGCTGCGGTCACCCGTGCCGATCTGGCTGCGGCGCTGTGCCGCATACTTGGCCTTTTCTTCGTCCTCCCGGAGCTTAAGCAGGCGCGACCGCAACACCGCCAGCGCGCTGGCCTTGTTCTTTTGCTGGGATCGTCCATCGGCACAAAACACGATCATACCCGTCGGCTTGTGGATCACGCGGACCGCTGAATCGGTCGTGTTCACGCCCTGTCCACCGGGTCCGCTGGCGCGCTGGACCGTGATCTCGAGGTCCTGCGGGTCAATGTGGAGGTCCACTTCCTCGGCCTCCGGCAACACCGCTACGGTCACCGTGGACGTGTGGATTCGTCCGCTCGCCTCGGTGGTGGGAACCCGCTGCACGCGGTGGACGCCGCTCTCGAACTTGATCTGGCGATAAACGTCTGTGCCGGTGATCAGTACGCTGACTTCGCGAAAGCCGCCGCGCTCGGAGAGACTGGAGCTCATCGGTTCCACTTTCCAGCCGCAGCGATCCGCGAACTTGAAGTAGGCCCGCGCCAGCTCCGCCGCGAAAAGCGCCGCTTCCTCGCCGCCCGTCCCGGCACGGATTTCCAGCACTGTGTTGCGGGAATCCGTCGGCTCGGGCGGAATCATCGCCCGGAGCACGGACGTGTGAAGCTCCGCCAAACGACGGCGCAAGTCAGGCAGCTCCGCTGCCGCAAGGTCGCGCAGGTCGGCATCCGCACCCGCATCTGCAGACATTGTCTCCGCCTCCGCGATTTCCCGCGCCGTCTTCTCGTAGGCCCGGTGCTCGGCGATCAACTGACCCAGCTTCTGGTGCTCCCGGCTGACCTCAGTGGCGCGTCGCGCGTTCGCGTAGAACGAAGGCGCCGCCATCTGCGCATCGAGTTCATCGAGGCGCCGCTGAAAAGGAAGGATGGGAGGAAGGGATTCCATGCTGAGGCCGGACGGTCCCGGCGATTTGCGAATTGCGTGCGGCGGGGTCCGCGGTTTCTGTTCGCAGACCGACCACGCCGCCGGCCGTGCAGGCCCTAGCGGTGCTGATCAACGATGGCCACCACGCTCTTCACTCAGAACATCATCGCGTGCATCTGGGATTTCGACAAGACGTTAATCCCGGAATACATGCAGTCGCCCCTCTTCCGTCGCTTCGGCGTGGACGAGGCCACGTTCTGGAGCGAGACCAACAGCTTGGTCGAGCACTACCGGCGTCGCGGTTACCATCTCTCCAGCGAGATCGCTTACCTCAATCACCTGCTGACCTACGTGCTCGCGGGCAAGATGCCCAAGCTTAACAACAAGGTGCTGCGAGAAGCCGGGGCGGAAATCGCCCTGTATCCGGGTCTGCCGGAGTTCTTTGCTGCCGCACGCGGCTTCGCCACCGAGCGCGAGGCCTACGTGAAGCACGAGATCCAAGTCGAGCACTACATCGTGAGTACGGGCCTCGCGGAGATGATCCGCGGGAGCCGGATCGCGCCCCACGTAGACGGGATCTGGGGCTGCGAGTTCATCGAGAGTCCGCTGCAGCCCGGCTTTCTCCGGCAAAAGGAATTGCTGATCGAGGCCGAGGCGGTGATCGCCCAGATCGGCATGGTCATCGATAATACCACCAAGACGCGCGCGCTCTTCGAGATCAACAAGGGCACGAACAAGAACGCCGCGATCGACGTGAATGGAAACATTGCGCCTGAGGATCGGCGGATTCCGTTCCAGAACATGATCTACATCGCCGACGGCCCGAGCGACATCCCGAGTTTTTCGGTCGTCAAGAAGGGCGGCGGCAAGGCCTACGGCGTGTACAATCCGGCCCGGTCGGACGAGTTTGCCCAGAATGACCGCCTGCGGCAGGCCGGACGCATCGACCACTATGGCCCGGCCGACTACGCGATTGGCAGTAGCACGTCGCAATGGCTCAAGCTGCACATCCAAGCGATGTGCGACCGCATTGTCAGTGACCGCGAGTCCGCCGTCGCCACGCGCGTCGCCCGTCCGCCCCGGCATCTCAACGCGTCCCCGGAAGAGGAAGCCGCCCGCAAGGCGAAGCAGCCCTCCGCTCAGCAGCTGATGCTCGGCGATCCTCCCGGCCGCTGAGCGGTCGTTGGAGGCCAACTATTCGCGGCGAGGTTCGGCGACGGCGGCTTCGATCCGCAAGTCTACCACCTCGATCGGCTCTCCCCACTGCTGCAGGCTCGGGCCTGAAGGCAGCCGCTTGATCCGCGCGACGACCCGTGCTCCGTCACGCCACGTCGGTGCCGCCGGTCCCACCACGCGGAGTCGCTCGCCGGCATCACTCACGATGCCCCAGAAGCCGCCTTCCAGATCGAAGAAGCGAAGGACTCCACGGACCGACTCCGCGGCAGCGACCGACCCAGCGAGCGCCGTCGCCTTCTCATCCGGGGCGTCAGCCGGCGTTCCTTGCGGTTGGCATGCCGCACTCCAGATCAACGCCAGGACCGCGACCACGCCGCGCATCGCAGACCGAGATTCGGGGTTCATCCGTTCACCCTACTGGCGATCTCACGCTCGACAAGCCGGCAGCCACCGCAGCCGTGGTGTTGCCTTGTCCCCGACCGCCGCTTTTCTCAACGCGTGACCGCTTCCCCGCTCTCCCGGCATGATCGGATTCTGACCGGCCTCTGCTATGCGGCGATGATGACGCTCGCGATCGGAATCAATCTGCTGCCGGTATATCTGACCACCCTGAGCGAGACGTACGGGGGCGCGGCCGGCCTGACCAAGGAGCAACTGGGTCGCCTCGGAGCGGTCGGATTCGGCGGTCTCGTCGCGGGCATCCTACTCACCGGACCGTTCGCCGACCGCTTCGGCACCAAGCCGTTCGCGCTGCTCGGAAATCTCGGCACTTCGGTGGGCCTGCTCGCGGCCGGCCTCGCCCCGTCCTACGAGTGGCTGATGGTGGCGATCGTGATTCTCGGTCTCGGCGCGGGGATGCTGGACATGGTTCTGAGCCCAGTGGTCGCGGCCCTCCATCCCCACGATCGCGGCGGAGCGATGAACTGGCTGCACTCCTTTTACTGCGTAGGAGCCGTGATCACCATCCTGCTCGGAACGCTCGCGTTGCAGTTCGGACTGGGATGGCGCGCGTCGTGCCTGATCCTGAGTCCATTCCCGCTGCTGCTTCTCGTTGCGCTGCTCCCGCTCCGCTTCCCCGCGCTGACCTCGGACGCGCCCCGCGCGCAGCTCCGCACTCTCGCGCGGAGTCGGTGGTTCCAGGTTGCGCTGGTCGCGATCTTCCTGGGTGGCGCCACGGAGTTGGGCATGGCTCAATGGCTGCCCGCCTACGCCGAAGTTTCCCTCGGCTACCCCGCTTGGATCGGCGGTACGGCGTTGCTGCTGTTCTCGATCGCCATGGCCCTCGGCCGCATGGTCGTCGGGGCCGTCGGTTCGCGCTGGGATCCGTACGCCGTGATGCTCTGGGGCTGCGCCTCGTCAGTCGTGCTCTTCCTTGGCGCCTCGTTCCTACCGCACCCGGCACTCGCACTGACCTGCGGCATCGCGGTCGGCTTCACCGGCAGCTGCCTGTGGCCCACCATGCTGGCAGTGAGTGCCGATCGGCACCCCGAAGGTGGAGCCACGATGTTCGGCGCGCTCGCCGCCCTTGGCAACGCGGGCGGAATGTTCATGCCCTGGCTGGTCGGCTGGATCGCCGACCAGTCGTCGCTCTCTCTCGGCCTGGCGATCTCCGCGGTCGCGCCCGCAGCCATGATCCTGACGCTGCGCTTCCTGCGACCCCAGGCCGTCGCACGCTAGGCGATCGTTCGCCAGCCCGAGCCGACTCCGTCCAGCGGCAGCTCCACGCCCACACCGAGTGGTGCGTCGAGGACGCTGCCGACGCTGATCTGGCCGCGATCGATGGTGAGAGTCGGCCAGCCCGCTCGCGCTCGATGGAACAAGTCGGGATGCGCCTGCAGCATCGCCTGCTGCACCGCCTCTGGCCAGGGCGAGAGGCCGGCGAAGTAGTGATGACCATTCCGCTCCACACTGGTGATGCCGAGGATCGCCTGAACCGCCAAGTCCTGCGGAAGAGCAACGGGACCAATATTAGAGAGATCCTCGCCGGAGTGCACCAGCGTGCGGCCGGTGGAGGCGCGACGCTGCGCGATCAGGCCAGCGTGGGCGACCCCCTTGAACACGCCTTTGCAATTTTTGTGACTGGTGCCGGCGTACCCGAGCTCAAGGGCGCGCCGCACATCCTCCGGCTCCGCATCCGATTCATCGATGATGATAACCGGACGATCTTTCCAGCCACGCAGATCGGCAGTCTCGGGGTCGAGCGCCACTTTGCGTGCGAGGGGTTGCTCGACAAACAGGAGGCGGTCGAGTCCCCGCCGCAGGACCGGATCTCCAGTCACGCGGCTCCAGAATTCCTGGAAGGAAGCCGTGGATGAAAAGCTCTCGTTTCCATCGATCGAAAACGCGTGATCCTGCGGTGCGCGCGCCTCGAGGAGCCGAAGGATTGCGCGCAACCGTTCTAGCGCCACGTCGGGCTGGCCGCCATCGATCTTGAGTTTGAAGTGACGCAGGCCGTACGCGGCAATGTTCGCCTCCAAGCTCTGCGGCAGCCCGTCATCCAGGCGAGTCTCCGGCGTGACGTCCGCGTCCGCCAGAGGATCCAACATGCCCACGGTATGGCGGCACCAGATCGAGCGCGGCGGTGCGGCCGGCAGGAAACGATCCGCCGCCAATGCACCCAGCTCCGGATGCACCGCGCCGAGGCGCATGCCAAGGACATCACTCCGAAGCAGGGCGCCCAAGGTGCTGCGGCAGGAACGCGCGAGCGCCTCAAGCAGGGCTCGTTCGACCAGCGAGGTGCCGAACTGGGCCAGCAGAGGCGGGTGCCCCGCTTCGGCACCCCAAGCCGCCTGGCGCGCCTTCAGCTCAAGCCAGAAGTCGAACGCATTCGCCGCTCGGACCTCGCAAGCCGCCCGCGCAGCGTGCGTCACCACCGCGAGCAGATCCTCAATCTCGCCCTCGATGGCCCGCGCCGGATCCTTCGTGAACCACTTCGGCGGCAGATGATCGGCCGCCATGCCGCGGAACCGACCCGCCGGGGTCTCCACCTCCAGTCGGAGGAACACGTGAGGCACGGCCACCATCGTGACAATGCCGTAGCGAAAAGGCAGACGGGCACGGAGGTCGTGCCGGAGGAGTTCAACGGAGAGGACGCGGAGGGACATGGACGGTCACGAGCGTGACGCGCCCCACGTCGGCGCGGCAAGCCCGCAACGCCGTGATCTCACCTGCACGCGACCAACGCTCGCTCAGTACGATGCCGTCACTTCGAGGCTCCACGTGCGCGGAGCTCCAGGAGTGCCGTGACCCGCCCCGGGCGACATCGCGCTGTAATAGCGCTCATCCGTCAGGTTGCGTCCCGACACTCGAACGCTCCAGCGGCTCCAACTATAACCCGCCTCCGCACCCAGCAGCGTGACCGCGTCCTGCGCAAACGACGACTCCTCGCCCTCGGTATAGAAGATCCGCCCGGTCCGCGCAACCGCCGCCCCGAGCTTCCACCCGAGCCCACCACCCCACTCCACCCGCAGGCTGCCGTCCGTGTCAGGTACGTAGGGAGCCCGACGTCCAGCAAAGTTCTCGCCCGTGTAGGGATCGCGAAATTCGCGCAGGGTCACGTTGGTCACACCGAGATCCACGAGGACGGCGAGGTTCTCCTGCGGGCGCCACGCCCATTCCAGTTCCGCGCCGAGCGAGCGAGCCTTGGGGGCGTTGACGACGAGGTAGTCGTCCGCCGCTGCATTGGTCGCGAACGATCGCTCGATCTGGTACCCGGTGATCCCGTAGCCGAAGAGACGGACGGTGAGGGCCACGCGGCGGTCGCTCGATGTGCGGGTGAGTCCGGCCTCAAGAACGCGGGTCCGCTCCGGCCCAAACTCCGCGAGCGCACGATTCCCGGTGAAGGCGGAGTAGCCGCCGGGCTTGAATCCAGCCCCCATACTGGCGAAGAGCGCGGTCTGCGCGTCCACGTCGTACTGTCCCGCCAGCTTGGGCAGGAAGACGCGGGAAGCCTGATCTCGGACATAGCGTTGCTGGCTCGGGGCTGACTCAACCCGCGAGATGCCCCGACGCGACTCCTCGGCGCGCGCCCCGATCGTCAGCGTCACTGCATCGCCCCATCGCACCGTCCGCTCGCCAAATGCGGCCACGTGCCGAGCGTCAATCGTATACGCCGAGCTCTCCAAGACGAAGGTCCCGAATGCCCGCCTGAAGGCACCCTCCGTTTCACCGTCCGAGGCGAACAGCCCGACGTGCCAGCGCCCGCCCGCGTCAGCGTCGGACTCCAGCCGGATCTCCTCCGACCAGAGCCGCTGGCGCAGGCTGGAGCCGTTGAAAAGCTCCGCTGGACCGAACGCCAGCACGCTCGCATAGGGTCCGAGCTCCCAGTCCGTCGCGCTGGTGGTGGTCGAGAGACGGCCCACCGACGTCTCAAAGCGTCCCGTCAGCGCGGCATTCACCGCGTCAACCGAGAGATAGCCGTCGTTCCGACGTTTCACCGAGTCGAAGCTCCCGCCCAAGGGTACGAGCGGCTGGGCACCATCCCTTGCGCGCAGCACCGTGGAGAGCAGGATCCACTCGGAAGTCGCGCTCGGACGAAACCGGACTCGCGCTAGGGCGTTCCGACCCTCGCGGTGATCCACATCCTCCCGGCGTGTCTCGTTCCACAAGTAACCCTCCCGCTCCTGCCAGCCTGCCGCCACGTACGCATCGGCTCCGCCAGTTGCCGCCGTTGCGGTCTGCAACGTGAGCGCCGCACTTCTCGCCTCAAAGCTGCCGACCGAGGCTGCGATCGTCGCCTGAGGCGCGCGACCCGGGCGCGGGGTGTGCAACGTCACGACACCCGCCGAGCCCGCCCGACCGTACACCGTGTTTTGACTCGGCCCACGGTGAATCTCTGCCGTCGCAAATCCAGCGAGGTTCACCGGCACGGTGAAGCCCGCGCCCAGCGGAAGGTCATCAAGGTAGAAGCTCACCGCCGGCTCACCGAAAATCGGCGTATTCGTCAGGCCCCGAAGGGCAAAGGTATCATTGAAGGAATGGGCTTCATTCGTCGCGACGTGGACGTTCGCCGAACGTTCGCTAAGCGCCGCCAGACTGCGCTCCGCCATGGGCCTCCCAGAGAGGTCTACCCGCGACACCGTCGCCGGGGACTCGGTCAGCAGCGTGGCGGTGATCACCACGGGCGCAACCGGCACCGCCGGTTCCGGCCCTGCGGACGGACGGGTCTGCGCCACCGCGAGAGCGGCCGCCGCGCCAAAGACGCTGACAGGAAGGATGATTCGAAATGCCATCATAGACAAAAAAGAAAGGGAGCCCACCACCGCGGGAACGCCGATCCACCACCGTGCCACACTGCTCGTACTAAGCCGACGACGTGGCGGAAGCACCGACAACGGCGTCCGCCCGCGCTCCGGAGGACCGCAGCGAGAACAGAAACTTGTCGATCTTGTTCGCGGTGATGACCCCGTAGTTGATCGTGCCGAGCCAGCCCGACATGATGATTCCTACGCTGCCGGCGTGAAAAAGGCCGGGAAGCTGATCGGGGAGGTCCATGGAGACCTTCAGCCCCTCGAACTTGGTGCCGAACGACGTCCCGCCGAGATGCGTCGTGTAACGCTCGATCGTGCGCGGCGTGGCCGCCTCCGTCCAATCGACGCGCTCGCGAATTCCCGGAATGAAGCGCTCCAGAGCCACGAGCGATTCCTCGATCAGGCGCTGCTTGTGCCGCTCGTAGTCCTCCTCGCTCAGCGTCGCCCAATCCGGATACCGCCCGTTGAGGGAGGCCACGACCGTGTAACGCTCGGATCCCGGTCGCGTATCAGGATAGTACACGGAGAACGTGCGGCTGGTCGTGTGAAAATCCGTCAACTCGTCGCTGCTGAAGGTCGGTGCCGAAGACGTGAACACCAGATCGCCGATGTGCGGAATCGTTTCACCCTTGCGAATGCCAAGGTACACCTGGCACGAGGACGAATTGATCCGCACCGCCTTGGCGGCCGCGACGTAGTCCGGCGCAAACTGTTCCTCACCGGTCAACCGAAGGATCGTATTCTTGATGCTCGCATTGGAGAGCACCGCACGGGCACGGATCATACGGCCCCCCTTCGCCACAATGCCCGCCACCACCCGACGCCCCTCACGCTCCTCGACCAGAATGCGCTCCACCAGCACGCGCTTGCGGCACTCGACGCCATTGCGCCGGAGTTCAGCCACCATCTTCTCGATCAGCAGGTCGGAGCCACCGCGGAACGTGAACACCCCCGACCCCATGAAATTCGAGAAGACGATGCCGTACGTGATCGCGGGGTCATCCAGCGTCGATCCATTCGCGTAGGCAATCGGCTCCATCAGCAGCCGATGCACGTCCCCGCGGCCCGGAAAAAAGCGCTCAAACAACTCCCGCGTCGTCTCCGGGTTGTTGTCATAATAGTTCATCGACCGGAGGTAATCGTAGAACCGCTCCACCGTCTCGCGCGGCACGTGGAACTGCTCCACGAGCACTCGCGTGTAATCATCCCGCGTGAACGTCGTCCAGACATCCATTTGCGGGTTCACGAAGCGGACGTCCTTCAGCTGCACGATCGCGTCCGCGATCTCCTTCGTCCAATACTTGCGGCAAGACTTGATCATGCCGCTGGGAAAACCATGGAGGGAAATGTCGAAGATGTGCCCACCCTTCCGGGTGAACCACGTCGCCAGGCCGCCGAACTGGTAATGGTGCTCGAGCAGCAGCACCCGGTGGCCTGCCTTCGCAAGCACATTGGCCCCGGTGAGTCCACCGAGCCCGCTGCCGATGACGATGACATCATAGTCGTCGGCCACGCCCTTTAGCCAATCGTAAGCCATGGAGCGTTGAACAGAGGACGCGCCGCCCGAAAGCGCAACAGGGAATTGCCGTAACCGCATGGACCCGCGCACCGCGCGCAGGGGACCCTCCGCGCTAACTGCAATCCTATTGACGCTTCTCGGTGGACCGAGGCTGAATATCGCATGATCTCCCCTCTCCGCCGCGCCCTTGCGCTGGCTGGCGTGCTTTGGTTCAGCATCGTGACGCTGCACGGTTCGATTCCGTTCCCGCACGACCAAAGCGATCTCAAGCCGGAACCCGGCGTCCGCTTCGGCAAGTTGCCCAACGGGCTCCGCTACGCGGTCATGGCGAATGCCGAGCCGAAGGGTCGCGCCTCACTTCGCCTGCTGGTGAATGCCGGATCACTGCAGGAAGAGGAAGACCAACGCGGAATCGCCCACTTCCTCGAGCACATGGCGTTCAACGGAAGTCTGCACTATCCTCCGGGAACGCTGATCGAGTTCTTTCAGCGCATCGGCATGGGCTTCGGCCCCGACACCAATGCCAGCACGTCCTTCGATCGAACGCTCTACTTGCTGGAGCTCTCGAACACGCAGACGGCGACGCTCGACGAGGGACTGAAGGTCTTCGCGGACTACGCCAGCGGACTGCTCCTGCAGCCCGCCGAGCTCGATCGTGAGCGGGGCATCATTCTCTCGGAAAAGCGGGCGCGCGACACCGTCAACTTCCGCACGTTTGTCGCCGATCTCGCCTTCACATTGCCGGAGGCCCGGTTCGCGCATCGCCTCCCGATCGGCGAGACCGAGGTCATTTCCAACGCTCCACGCGAGCGCTTTCAGGATTTCTACGACACGTGGTACCGCCCGGAGCGGATCAGCGTCATTGCCGTAGGCGACTTCTCCGCCGAGGACATGGAGCGTCGCATCGAGGCGGCCATGAAGGGCCTGACCGCCCGCGCCCCCGCCCGACCTGATCCCGACTTGGGCCGGGTCTCGACGGGAGATGGAGTCCGCGTGCATTACTACCCGGAGCCCGAAGCGTCGATCACGACGGTCGCCGTACGCACCGTGACTCCGTTCTCGGCGCGGCCGGATACCGCGGCAGAGCGCCTCAGCACCCTACCCCGCACCGTTGCCAATGCGATCATCAATCGACGCTTCGCCACCCTCGCCAGAATGGAGAATGCAACCTTCGTCAGCGCGCAGGTCCGCACCGCCGATCAATACGATTTCTTCCGTGAGTCGGAGCTGGAGATTTCCGCCAAGCCCGAGCTCTGGAGCGAAGCGCTCGCCGCCGGCGAACAGGAACTCCGCCGCGCACTGACCCACGGCTTCCAGCCGGGGGAACTGGCTGAGGTGCGCGCCGCCTTCATCAACGCCCTCGAGCAGGCGGTCCGCACCGCCGCCACCCGTCGATCACCCGCGCTGGCGGACGACCTAGCCAACGACCTCCTCCGCAATCGGGTGAGCACCGATCCGCAAGCCGATCTCGCCCTCTTCCGCCCCGCCCTCGAGCGACTCACCCCGGCTGACTGCCTCGCCGCCCTCCGCGAAGCCTGGGCTCCCGCAGGAAGACTACTCTCCGTCAGCGGAAACGTGGTCATCGCCGAGGGTCCCGCCACGATCCGCCGGGCATACGACGCGTCACTCGCGAAGCCCGTCGCCGCCCCACCAGCCGAGACGACCGTGGCGTGGGCCTACACCGACTTTGGTCCGCCGGGACGCGTGACCGATCGCACCGAGGTGCAGGATCTCGGGATCATCCAGGTGCGGTTCAGCAACGGCGTCCGCCTCAACTTTAAACGCACTGACTTCGAGGCCAGCCGCGTGCTCTTCTCCGCCCGTATCGCCGGTGGCTCCATGACCGAGCCGAAAGGGCAGCGCGGTCTCGCAACCCTCACCTCCGCGACGTTCGACGCCGGAGGGCTGGGCCGCCACAGCACGAGCGATCTCCAACGCATCCTCGCAGGACGCACCGTGTCAGTTGCATTCCGGACCGCCCCGGATGCCTTCGAATTCACCGGCAGCGCGTCGCCCAAGGACCTCCGTCTCGCGCTCGAATGGCTCACCGCCAAGATCACCGACCCAGGCTACCGACCGGAGTCACTGCGACTGGCCCAGAAGGGATTGGAGCAGATGTACGCCGGGTTTGCGCACACGCCCAACGGACCCATTTCAACCGAGGTCGCCAACCTGATTGCGGGCGGGGACCCTCGCTTCGGCACTCCTCCGAAAGAGGTGATGTTCTCACGCACGCTCGACGAGGTCCGCGCTTGGCTGACCCCCGCCCTCCGCACGGGTCCCCTCGAGATCGGCATCGTCGGTGATTTCGAACCCGGCGCCGTCATCGACGCCGTCGCCGCCACGCTCGGCGCCTTGCCGGCGCGCGGCGAGCGCACCGACGATTCCGCCCTGCGCCAGGTCGCGTTCCCGAGCACGCCCTTCAATCGCTCCTACGAGATCGATTCAAAGCTGCAGAAGGGACTCGCCCTCTTTTACTGGCCGACCACCGATGGGCGCGATGCGCACACGAGCCGCCGTCTGGGGCTCCTCGCCAGTGTGGTCACTGATCGCATGCGCCTGCGCCTGCGCGAGGAAATGGGTGGCACCTACAGCCCCAGCGCCCGCAGCGTCGCCAGTGACACCTTCCCCGGCTACGGCTACCTGACGAGTGGTATCGACATTGATCCCGCCGCCGCCGACAAGATCGCGGAGGCCGTCACCGCTCTGAGTGCTGAACTGCATCAGCAGGGGGTCACCGAAGACGAACTCACCCGCGCCAAGCGGCCCGCGTTGACCTCGATCCGCGAGAGCGCCCGGAGCAACGCTTACTGGCTGAACAGCGTGCTCGCCCGCGCCCAAGAGCGGCCGGAGGTCCTCGGGTGGGCACGCAACCGGGAGGCCGATGTGGCGAGCATCACCAAGGCGGAAATGGATCAACTCGCCCGCACCTATCTCGACCCTTCACGGCTGTCCCGCGCCGTCATCATCCCCGCCGCTCCGGCGGCGCAGGCGCCCGCCAAGCCTGTGGTCAACACTCCCTGACGGATCCGACTTCAGCTCACGACCTCTCCCGACATTGCACGCCCTTCGCGAGGCCATCCTGGAACATGTCTCTTCCCCGGGCTACCGGCCTACGGACGAGGCGGGCCTTGCCCGCGCGCTCGGTATCTCGCGAAACCGCCGTCGCACCCTCACCCACACGATTCGACTGCTCCTCAGCACCGGCGCACTGCGTCGCGTGCAAGGCGACCGACTCGCGCTGCCTGACTCCGCGAGCCGAGCTCCGAATGAGGGCCTGATCGTCGGTCGAATCGCCTTCCGCGCCGGTGGCCACGCCTTGGTCACACCGCAACGCGCGATCAACGCCCCCGGACCGGCACCGCAGGCTTTCTTCATCCCGGCCGAGGACACCGATGTCGCGCTACATGGCGACGTCGTCGCGATCCGACCCGCCGCCGCCGGGCGCCCGCGCGGCCGGGAACGCGAGCGCCCCGGCCTCGAGCCGCGCGCCCGCGTCGTGCGCGTGGTCGAGCGCGCCCGCACCACCCTCGTGGGGCATCTCAAGACCATCCGGCACGCGTTCTATGTGACCCCGGACGACCCGCGCCTGGTCCACGACATCTCCGTACCCGACCCCGCCAGCGGTCCGGAGCCAACCGCCGCCAAGCCGGGCGACAAGGTCGTCGTGCGTTTGCTGGAATGGCGCGAGCGGTCCCGTATTCCGGAGGGGCGCGTGATTGAGCGGCTCGGCGAGATGTTCGCGCCGCGTGCCGAACTGGCGGGCGTCTACCGCAAGTTCAACCTCGCGGAATCCTTCCCGGAGAGCGTACTCGCCGAAGCCGCAGCCCTCCCGGCAAGCGTACCACCTGAGGCGGCAGCCGGACGCGAGGATTTCCGGATGATCCCGGTCCTGACGATTGATCCGGACGACGCCAAGGACTTCGACGATGCGCTGAGTTTCGAGGAGCTACCCGGGGGAGGCCTGCGGATCGGCGTGCACATCGCCGACGTCTCAAGCTACGTGCGTCCAGGCACGGCACTCGACGCGGAAGCACAACGGCGCGGCAACTCCACGTACCTCGTCGGCACCGTCGTGCCAATGCTCCCCGAGAAGCTCTCCAACGGCCTGTGCTCGCTCGTGGAGGGGCAGGACCGCCTTTGCCGAGCGGTCGTGCTCACGTTTGATCGAAAAGGGCGAGTCACGGAGACGCGCTTCGCCGCGACCGTCATCCGCAGCCGCAAGCGCCTCACCTATCGGCAAGCGTACGGGCTGCTCTTCACGGATGACCTCGCGGCCATCCGCGCGCTTCCTCTCCCGGCGAAGCACGCCACCGGATCGACGGGGCGCGCGCTTTCCTCCCTTGATGACGCGGAGCTGGGGCAACTGCAGCACATCGTTCGCCGGCTCTGGCACCTGGCCGAGGGCCTCCGGCGCGCCCGCATGGAAGGCGGATCGCTGGACCTCGATATGCCGGAGGCCAAGATCTTCGTCGATGCAGAGGGTTTCGCCGAGCGCATCGAGCGGATTGAGCACGACGAAAGCCACCAGCTGATCGAGGAATTCATGCTCGCCGCCAATGAAGCGGTTGCCCGCGCCACCCGCGAGCAGCGCCGGGCTTCCCTTTACCGCGTCCACGATGAACCTGATCCCGAGAAGCTCGGCGAGCTGCGCGAGTTGCTCGCGACCCTGGGCTTGCAGGCCGGCGACCTCACGCGGCGCCCCGAAGTCGTTCGACTCCTCGAGCAACTGCGGACGCATGCGCAAGGACACGCCCTGCGGACGCAACTCCTGCGCAGCCTGAAACGCGCCGCCTACCGCGCCTCGCCCGACGGACACTACGGCCTGAACAAGAGCGACTACACCCACTTCACCTCCCCAATTCGCCGTTATTCAGACCTCGTGGTCCACCGAGTCCTCGCCACGCTGGCGCGCGGGAACGACGACGGAGCGAGCGGGGGCTACTCCCGCTCCGAACTGGAGAGCCTCGGTGAGCACCTCAGCCTCACGGAGGCGAACTCGCAGGAAGCAGAGAGAGAGTCACAAAAGATCAAGCTGCTCGAGTTCTTCGAGCGCGAGCTGCACAAGCGCGTGCGCAGCCGCTTCCCCGCGCTCATCACCGACGTCCGCCCGCAGGGACTTTTCGTCGAGCTCACGGAGTCCATGGCGTACGGCCTCATCAGCGCGAGCTCGCTCAGTGATGACACCTACCTACCCTCCTCCGACGGCCGCGCGCTCGTCGGGCGACGCACCCGGCGACGGCTGGACATCGGCTCCGTCGTCGAGGTGCGAGTCGCCGCCGTGGATCGATTCAAGCGCCTAATCGACTTCCGTCTCGCCTGACGCGACGCTTCCCGGACGCAGGCGAATCCAGACTCCCCTTCATGGTCTCACACTACGACTTCGCTCCCCGGTTCGCCAACGTGTACCGCGCCGCCCAGGAGGCTTACCGCCGCGACCCGGCGGGCACCCTTTCAGCCATCGCCACCCAGAGCGGACCTTGGCTGACCGCCAACGGGCTTACGACTCAGGCGCTCTATGACTACGTCGACGACGACGAGCGCTACGGCGAGCCGGGACTGAACCGGGCGCTGATGATCGAGTCGGTGCGACGCGACTACTTTCTGAACGTGCAACAGGGGCAACCCAGCACGGCGCTCCTGGACCCGGACGCGATGCCCTCGAAGGACGCCGAGATCGATGGCATCTCCTGGCTCCCGCGCCTCATCGTCAAGGCGCGCGCCAAACTCCGGGGCGAGCTCCCCTCGTCACTGATGTACGGTTGCGGTGGAGACCGGGCGTTCCTGCAGGAGCACGACCTCGATCCAGCCGAGTTCCTGTCGGCAGTCTGGCGCCACGACGGGCAGCCCGCCGCCATCGCGTCGTGGATTCACGCTCGGACAAACCGCCGCGCTAGTTGACGGTCCATAAACCCGCCTTACGTTCCTTTCACCCCTCCCTTCGATGAAGTTCACCCTGCTCATCAACGGTCAGTCGCGGACGGTCGATGCACCGGCTGACACCCCCCTCCTTTGGATTCTTCGTGACCATCTCGACTTGGTCGGCACGAAGTACGGCTGCGGCATGGGCGTCTGTGGCGCCTGCACCGTGCACCTCAACGGCGTACCGATGCGCTCCTGCCAAATGCCCGTTTCGACGGCCGTCGGCGTCAAGATCACGACGATCGAGGGGCTGTCCGCGGATGGCGCGCACCCGCTCCAGCGGGCTTGGGTGGAGCAGGACGTCGCGCAGTGCGGCTACTGCCAATCCGGACAGATCATGACGGCAGCCGCGCTTCTCGCGGCAAACCCGAAGCCCTCCGACAGCGACATCGACAACGCGATGGCCGGAAACCTGTGCCGTTGCGCGACGTACCTGCGGATCCGCTCCGGCATTCACCGGGCCGCCGAGTTGGCGACCGCGAAGGGAGGCGCGTCATGAGCACACCTGATCTTTCCTCGCTGGGCCGTCGCGACTTCCTCCGGTTCTCGCTGCTGGGCGGCGGCGGACTCGTGCTGGCGACACAGATCGACTTCTTCGGCGATGCGCACGCCGCGGTCTCCGTGGCGGCTCCGTCCGCTGAGGGCGCCGCGCTGAATGCATTTGTCCGCATCGCTCCCGACGGCACGGTCTCGATCGCGGCCCACACTCCCGAGTGCGGCCAAGGCGTGCGCACCTCCCTGCCGATGCTCGTGGCCGAGGAACTGGAGGTCGATTGGGAGGCCATTCGCGTCGACGTCGTACCGCTCGACCCGGCCTACGGCGCGCAGTTCGCCGGTGGCAGCACCGCGATGCCGCGCTGCTACACGCCACTTCGCCAGATGGGAGCCACCGCGCGGATCATGCTCGTGGGAGCCGCCGCGGCCCGCTGGGGCGTTCCAGTGTCAGACTGCCGCGCGGCCAGTGGACGGGTGCATCACGCCGCCTCCGGCCGTTCCTTGTCCTACGGCGAACTCGCCTCAGAGGCCGCGCTGCGACCAGTACCCGCCACGAAGGACCTTCCCCTCAAGCCCGCTGCCGACTTCAAGATCATCGGGCGCCGCATCTCGGGCGTCGACAACGGTGCGATCGTGACGGGCAAGCCCCTCTTCGGCATCGACCAGAAACTGCCCGGCATGCTCTATGCCGCTTACGAAAAGTGTCCGGTTTTTGGCGGTCGTGTGCTGGGTGCCAATCTCGACGAGATCAAGGCGCTGCCGGGCGTACGCGACGCCTTCGTCATCGAGGGCACCTCGAATCTCCTGGGCCTGATGCCCGGCGTCGCCATTGTCGCCGATTCCACCTGGTCCGCCTTCAGCGCCCGACGGAAGCTCCGCGTGAAGTGGGACGAGGGGCGCCACGCCAACGACAGCTGGAGCGGCTTCATGGAACAGGCCACCGCCGCCGGGGCAGCCAAACCCGGGCAGACCCTGCGCCAGGACGGTGAGGTCGCAGCGACGCTCGCCGCCACACCGGCCACTCGCCGCGTCGAGGCGGTTTACTCGTATCCCTTTATCTCACACGCGAACCTCGAGCCCCAGAATTGCACGGCTTGGTTCCACGATGGGCTGATGGAGGTGTGGGCCCCCAGCCAACGCCCCTCGGGCGGGCAGGACCTCATCCACGAAACGCTCGGGCTCCCGAAGGACCGAATCCGCGTCCACATCACCCGCATGGGCGGCGGTTTCGGCCGCCGGTTGAGCTCGGACTTCGTGGTTGAGGCGGCCGCCATCGCCCAGCGCGTGAACGCCCCGGTGAAGCTCACTTGGACGCGGGAAGATGACCTGCAGCACGACCACTACCGTCCAGGCGGCATGCACTTCCTCAAGGGCGCCGTCGACGAGAAGGGCGCCCTGGCAGCGTGGCACAACCACTTCGTCACGTTCGGCAATCAGGGGCGTCCGGGCAGCGGCGGATCCCTGAGTCCAGATGAGTTCCCCGCTCGCTTCGTGCCGCACTACCTCGCGGAGATGACCGTCCTCAACTGCGGGATCCCGATGGGGCCGTGGCGCGCACCCGGCAGCTGCGTGTTTTCCTTTGTCTTTCAAAGCTTCATGGACGAGCTGGCGCACGCTGCCGGACAGGATCCGCTGGAGTTCCGGCTCGCCCTCTTGGGCGACCGGGGAATGGTCACCACGCCCGGCGAGCGACCGAATGGCTATGATGCGGCCCGCATGCGCGGCGTCGTTGCCCTGGCCGCCGAGAAGGCCGGCTGGGGTTCGCCGCTACCGCGGGGCCGCGGCCGTGGCATCGCGTTTCACTTCAGCCATCGTGGCTACTTCGCGAACGTAGCCGAGGTCACCGTGTCGCGCGAGGGCGTGCTCAAGGTCGATCGTGTCGTGATCGCCGGTGACGTGGGGTCACAGATCGTGAATCCCAGCGGCGCCGACAATCAGGTCGAGGGTTCAGTCCTCGATGGGCTGAGCGCCGCGTATCAGGAACTTGATCTCGATCGCGGGCGCATCGTGCAGTCCAACTTCCACGAGTACGCGCTGCTGCGGATCACCGACGCCCCCCGTGTGGAGGTGCATTATCGGCTCACCGAGAATCCGCCCACGGGTCTGGGCGAGCCGGCACTCCCTCCGGTCGCACCGGCCATCGCCAACGCCGTCTTCGCCGCCACGGGAAAGCGCATCCGCAGCCTGCCTTTCTCGCGCACGGATTTGCGCTGGTCCTGACCGCCGCGAGCGCTACTCGAGCTTGAATTCTTCCTCGTGGGGGACCCGTCCGTCGTTCCTCGCTGTCGCTAGGTCACCCGCGGGGAAGAAGGCTGCGTAGCGCGTCAGCCATTCGTCGATTTTCTCGAGGTACGTCGCGGCATCGTAGGGAGCAACCACGGGATCGAACCGCTCCACCGGTCGAGCCCGCTGCCAGTCACTGGCCCGGCCGCGCTCCTTCGGCACGAGGTAGTACGACACCTTGTCCCCAAGTCCAGGCCGCCGCTCCATCTGCAGTGCCGCCTCCGCGCTTGCCCGACGGGGCTTCCCCCCTCCGGCCACAAAGCGTTCATAGGCCTCAGCGCTCTGACTAAGACTCTCCGTCCGCGCGAGCTCGGCCACCGGCAGCTCGTGCTTCGTGATCCGGCGCCGCAGATCCGCGAGCGTCGCCAGCGGAGACTCCGCCCGCAGCCCGAGGAGATGGGCGATCAACTGCTCCGTCAGAGTCCGGAGGAACGGCTCCATCCCCCGCGATCGCAGTGCGCTGCCCCGGAGAATCACCCGACCATCCTCACGCAGGGCGTAGTTCTTCGCCTTGTAGCAGAACATCGCGGGATACCGACCGTCGAACTCCAACTCGATGCCGGCGGGCAGCAGGGGTGCAATGCGCTCCAGCAGTGCTTCGGGACGATCGAAATAGGACTCCGACGAGAGGTAGATACCATCGGTGTCCGCCTCAAGCAGCACGCAACCCTCAGCGGCAAAACCTTCGATCAGGAGATGGAGCAAATCTCTCCCTTGTCGCGTGACCTCCGCCGCCAGTCCGCCGTCGGCGAATCGGGCTCCGGAAAAGCCGAGGTAACCATAGAATGAATTGATGAGGATTTTGAAGCTCGCCTGCCGCGCGCCCGCTTCCCGGCGCGCTTCCTCCGTTTCAGCCGTGCGCGCGAGTTGCTTGTAGCGAAGTCGGTAATCGCGCAACGCGCGGAGCGTGCCAAGAAACACACCCAGCTCGTCCGCCGCCGGGTTGCGGCCCATCTGCAGCAGCAGGCTGGGATAGAGGGACGCGACATCAAAATGGAGAACGTGACGAAACACTCCCTCGCGAAAGCTTCGGGTGTACCCTCCTTCAAATGACGCGATCTCCGGCGGGCGCGGGCACGCCTGCCGCGCATGGTAGTACTGCTCCAGGAAGAGAAGATCGATTCGCGACGTGGTTCCACGCAACGTCGCATCCTGCAGCAGCACGGGAAAGGTCCGCGTCTGCTCGAAGTAGGTCGGCAGCAGCAGGTCAGCCAGTCCCTGCGTTTCCCTGAGGTCATCGGAAAGGTACCTCAAAAAGCGCCCGCGGTCCTCCGCGAAAGCGCGCGAGAGCTGGGCGCCGTCGATGTAGGTCCGGGCTCCCGACGACGCCGCATCAGCCGGAGTGATGCCCAACGCCACCGACACGTCCTTGAGTCCGTACGAGTTGAGCTCGCGGGCCGTGAGGTCGTAGGCCTGCACGAGGAGATATGTATCGATCACGGCCCGGCCGGGCAGGTCGCAGCGGGGAAAGTCGAGCCAGCGCTCACCGACCTTGAAGCGGCTGTTCCGCCACGCGGCCTTGGTCCCAAATCGCCCCCACTCGCAGGGTACGCGCAGCCGCCGCGCCCGCTGCCGGAGGTAATCCAGATCGAAACGAAAGAGGTTGTGGCCTTCGAGGGTGTCGGGGTCCTCTTCGGCCAGCGCGTCCGTGAACGCGAGCAGGAGGGCTCGCTCCGCCTCATCGGTGGGCTCCGCGAGCTGCAGGAGTCGATCGCGGGTGCCGAATCTCAGGCCGATCGCGAGGATCCGGTCGGCAGGACGCGCAGGATCGCTGAACGTGCCGTCGGTGCTCGCGGTCTCGATGTCGAGTTGGCAGCGGCGGAGCTGGTTGAAGGGCAACGCGGCGAAGAGGCGCTTCCGCTGCTGGAGCAGATATTGCGTCTCCCATGGCTGAACCCGATCGGTCTCGACCCCACGATCGCGCACGCTGCGCCCCCAGGTGTCCAGTTCACCTGGATCCGGCGCTTCCGCCAGCCCGGCGTAGAAGCCTGCCCCGGCCAGCGCGGTCCACGAGCCTCCCACCGGCCCCTCCCCGTCAGGCCGCCCGCCGGTCCACAGAAACGGACGCAGGCGGTCTTTTTCGACGCGGCGCGCTCCGCCCTCGCCCGCCACCTGCAGAAAAACCACCCCGTCGGGCGCAACCCAGAGACCGCAGATCGAGTCGGCCACGACGGGGAAAGGGGTGCTCGGCGGCCGGGCCGCCTCACCCTGGGTTAGAACGGGCGAATGTAGACCATCACCACCGAAATGGCGCTCAGGACAAGCGCGACCCACACGAGGGCGCCGGCCTTCTCGCGTCGCCGATAGCCGAGACCGGCAAGGGCGGACAAGGCGAGCCACGCCACGATCTTGACGATGGCCCATCCGCCGGAGAAGGCGTAGATGCCCTGCCACATGCGAAGTCCCGTCACGAGGATCAGCAGACTGGAAATGCCCGTCCAGATCATGACCGACTTGCGCGAGGCCGCCGGCGCCGCGAAGGCGTAAAATGTGAAGCCGATCAGCACCAGGGCCGACAGGACGTGCAGGACATGCAGGGCGTTGTACTCGTGGGGATTCATGAGGAAGAAGAGGTTGGAGCTGGGTCCGGCGGCGAGCGAGTCAGAACGCAGCCCGGAACGGCGTTACCAGACGCAGACGGATGTCGAAGTCAACCGGCGCCCGGGAGACCATTTCCGGCTTGGTCCCCGGGGGGCGATCGTGAGACCGTGAGAACGTTCGTGCCTTCCTCCTCCTCAATATCCCATCCGCCGTTGCGTCGCCTTTCGGTGGTCGTGCCGGTCTACAACGAGATCGCTACGGCTCGTATCGCGCTCGACGCGCTCCTCGCGAAGGAGATTCCGGGCTGGGAGTTGGAGATCATCATCGTGGAGAGCAATTCGACCGATGGCTCACGAGCCGTTGTCCAGGCTTACGCGGACCATCCTCGCGTGACGCTCCTTCTGCAGGACCGACCGCGGGGCAAGGGATTCGCCGTGCGCGAGGGATTCGCCCGGGCTTCCGGCGAGATCCTGCTCATTCAGGATGCAGACCTGGAGTACAGTCTCGATGACTATGAGCGGCTCATCCGGCCGATCGCTGAAGGCCAGCACCGCTTCGTGCTCGGCTCGCGCCACGCGGCTGGCAGCGGATTCGCGCTGCGGCAGTTCGCGGATCAGCCAGTGCATGCCTTCGTCCTGAACTGCGCGCACTGGACCTTCGCCACGCTCATCAACGTATCCTGCGGCGTCTGGCTGCGGGATCCGTTCACGATGTACAAGGTCTTCCACCGCGACTGCATTGCCGGACTCCGATTTGAGAGCAACCGCTTCGACTTCGATTGGGAACTCCTGATCAAGCTCATCCGTCGCGGCCATCGGCCGATCGAGATCCCCGTTCAGTACCGGTCGCGGTCCTTCAAGGAGGGCAAGAAAATCGCGGTCTTCCGCGATCCGCTGACCTGGCTGTGGGCGCTGGCCAAGTTCCGCTTCCAGCGGCTCTGAGCGCGCGACTGCCCGCATGCTCCGCCTCATTCTGCCGCCGAATCTTGCCGCCGCTGCCGGCCGCAACGCGATTGCCGTGCAGGTGCGGGTGGACCTCGAGCGTCCTCCGGGCGCGGAGTGGCTCCCCGCCCTCGCGGCCCTGCAGCGCCTCGGCGCGACCCCGCAGCGCTCGCTCGTGCTCCAACTCACTCGCGAGCAACTGCGGGAACTGGTTACGCTCCTCCGCGGCATGCCCGCGTTCGCCTGGGCCAACGAGCCGGATCGGCCACTCCTCTGGGTCGGGGACATCCTCCGAGGCGTGAGCGAGCATCTCCCGGAGGCTCCTTCAGCCACACCGAACGGCGCGTCCACCCCACCGACGGCGGCCCAGCGGACGACCAGCCGTGGAGCCACGCCGATGGGATCCGCCCGCCGCGGTCCCTCCGCCGAGCGATCCCTCTCCGCCGCCGCCACCCCAATGGTCGTCGATGGCTCGGAGCAATTCCTCGCGATCACACTCCCCTCGCGGGAACATGCATCCTACGCCGCCGTTCACGATCTGCTCCGCACGCACGGCTTCGCGCTCGAGCCTTCCAACCGTCGCTGGTGGCTGCGCGATCGCCATAAGGTGCTCAACTTCATCGCCGAGCACGGCGAGCAACTGCGCGAGGACTTCCGCGCTGAATTCACCGAGAACTTCACTCGCAACACCTCCCGTCTCACCCACGCCGGCGTCCTCACCGAGGCCCGCGCCGCGGCGGACGGATTCGAAGTGACGCTGGGCTTGGATGTTCCCGCCGCCGACGCAGCCGCCGTGCAGGCGGCGCTCGCCTCCAACCGCCACTACATCGAGTCGGGGTCACGCGTCCTCATCCTTGCCCCCCAAGTCGTCGCGCGAGTCCGCGCCGCCCAGCAGACTCTCGCCGGCGAGCGCGGCGGCGGCGGCACGGTGGCGCGCCGGACACATCGGATCTCCTCCGCGCGGTTGCCCGAGGTAGAATCGGTCCTCGGTGAAATCGCACCGCACTTCGCCCCGCCCGAGGCGTGGCGGGAACGCAGCGCCGCGCTACGCGATCTTTCCATCCTCGCGCCGGTCCGCGTG
>JACCDG011927844.1_pt1 | contig 41521 bp, 34 predicted proteins | sample 7442471 | NCBI WGS metagenome assembly JACCDG01 (sample SAMN15323444, study PRJNA562643) | freshwater metagenome | isolation source: river surface water | place: USA:Blue River Watershed | collected 2017-08-17
GGAGCAGGAAGGGGGTCGTGTACAGTGGCTGGTTGAGCACAAGCTACTGCCACTGTGTTATATCCCGTTGCGCTGTGTAAATCTTTGATATTTTGTGTGGCTTCTGCTTTAACAATAGTGGGAAATTGATAAGGCAAACCAGGTATTGTGGCTCGCCAGGCTCTTTTGTCCACAATTTTGATTGAATTTCCGATTCCGCCAAAAACAAAATCGGTATCTAAATAAGGAATATTGACATACGATTTATAAAAATCACCTGCTCGTTGACTTGCAGTTACAGCCGCTTTCGATTGTGGATTGGGTAGTGGAATGCCTGTAGCTGCTCCACCTTCAAGACAACCTAATTCTAGTTTGAGAGAATCGGCAACATAGCTTGAGCCGCCAGACATTCGAATATGATTGCGAGTATATGCGTCTTCAGCACTGGCATACGGTCGCACCTGATTGCCATCTTTGTCGTAGCCAAATCCGGTTTTAGTAAGTGAAGCTTTAAGCGCAGCAACGAGTGTATCTTTTGCAGTCAAAGCATTCTGCAAATCTTGTTTAGATAAGTCAATCATTACTTGTTGACCTAGTTTGTCTGCAATGATCATGTCGACTCTTGCCGTGCCAATCAGAGTATTTATGCTCTTGACCGGCAGAGCATAACCGTCGGCGGCTTGGGTGTATGTACCAACTGGTGCAAAGTCCGAAAGCGATACAAAACCGCACTCAGGGGTCTCAACTACGATGCGGCTTAAATCTCTTGCCGCTGCTGCAGCCGCTGCTTCAATTGCAGTTTGCTGCTCACCGCTTGTGCCCATTATTCGAACAAAACTAGTACTGAAAAGAACTAAGGCAATCACGACTCCGACAATTACCGCCGTGATTAGTATTATCATGTTTCCATGGGGATTCCTTGTTCGATACGTGCGCATTTGTCTTTCCCCCAGATCAGACCCTTTTACAATTTAAGCACTAAAATGTCTCGTCCGGTGCCTTTTAAGGTGTTTTTCTTGTGCAAAGTAATTCTTCGAGTTTTTCCGTGTTCAAAACGTCTGAAAGATTCTTCCACTGATTCATTTGAGTTTGTGTTTTCACCTAACTCTAAAAAATCGTAGATTTCAAAGATGTCTTTAGTCACATCGGCAGTTTGCATGTTGTACTCACCGCCTAGCTCGTTTAAGGCAATTTGAAGTGCTTCATCCAAAGCTTCTTCCTTGTTTGCTCCTTGCCCGGTGTAAACTCGCTCTAGTAAAGGCTTTGCGGCTTCTTTGATGGCGGCTGAAGCATTTTTATACACTCGTTTGCAAATAGCAGCGTGTCCCATCTCGTGCGCTTTTGTGCGCTCATCGGGAGCGGGCGGATACAAAATTTCTATGGGCAAGGAAAGGCTTGCATGCACTGTAGAAATTTTAAGTCGAACGAGACACTTGCTGTTCTCGTTCACTTCTTCCAAAATCTCGTAGTCCATTAGGCTCTCAAGTACAAATTTATAGTCGCAGCGAGCCTTTGTGTCTGGACCAAACTCGCTTAGGATATCGGCCTGTTTTACATATTTGGTTTTAATTGTGGGCTCTGCTGTAAGCACATCAACTGTCATGTGGCTCTTCAAAGCGAAAATAGAACACAAAATGGATGCTAAGCAAATTTGGGTTGCTAACAGAATTCGAAGTCTCAGAAATATATTCATGGATTAACCTCAAATATTATGTGCCCAATTTACCCTCAAAACCGCGCTTAGTTGGATTGTAGTACTTGCGATTACTCAACTCTTCAGGCAAGCATTTCATGTCGGCTTTGCCTTCAGCATAATCATGAGCATACTTATAGCCTTGAGCGTAGCCAATCTCGCTCATAAGTTTAGTGGGTGCGTTTCTTAAATGAAGCGGGACGGGGTGGGCGAATGTATTATTGGCGTCTTTGGCAGCTTGATTGTATGCCACATAAACGGCGTTTGATTTGGGAGAAAGTGCCATATAAACTACAACTTGAGCGAGTGCCAGTTTACCTTCGGGCATACCAACTAATTGAACAGCTTGCATGGCAGAAACAGCTTGACTGAGTGCTTGAGGAGAGGCAAGCCCGATGTCTTCTGAGGCGAAGCGAACTAAGCGTCTTGCTACATAAATTGGGTCTTCGCCAGCTTCTAACATGCGAGCAAGCCAGTAAAGTGCAGCGTCAGCATCTGAATTTCGAATTGATTTGTGCAGGGCAGAAATTAAATTGAAATGATTCTCGCCATCTTTGTCATATTTGAGCATCGCCTTTTGCACGGCTTGCTTGATGTCGTTTTCGTTTACTTCTTGTCTTTCCTGGCGTGCGGCAAGCATGACGGCTAGCTCTAGACTATTTAGAGCTGAGCGTGCATCTCCTGAAGACATATTTGCAAGCATCGAAAGTAAATCGTCGCCCACTTTTACTTTAGTTTCACCAAGCCCACGCTGGGTGTCGTTTAGAGCTTGTTTCAAAATTAAGACTACGTCTTCGATTGAGAGTTCGTTCAGAACGAAAACTTTCATTCGAGACAATAGAGCGCCGTTTAATTCAAAGGACGGATTCTCTGTGGTTGCGCCGATTAAAACGATAGTGCCGTTTTCTACATATGGAAGAAATGCGTCTTGCTGAGCTTTGTTGAAGCGGTGAATTTCGTCGACGAATAATACGGTCTGGCGATTTTCGATTTTGCGCAGGGCTTCGGCAGTCATCATAACGTTTTTGATTTCTTTGATGCCAGACACAACGGCTGAGAATGACACCCAGTCACAATTGGTCGAATTGGCTACAATATTTGCAAGGGTTGTTTTTCCTACACCAGGAGGTCCCCACAAAATAAAGGACGACAGTTTTTTCGTGTCGATCATGGCTGAAAGCATTCCGCCTTCGCTTACAACAGTTTCTTGTCCAACAAACTCTTCTAGATTGCGCGGCCGCATTCTATCGGCTAGTGGTTGTTTCAAAACGCGCCCATTACTGATGGCAGCAAACTGGCTAGAAAGGTAAGCAAAACGGCTAGAACTATCCAGCGCTGATGTTTTCTAAAGAAATTAGACATGCAAAATATTGTATCACTAGTTTTGAGCTGGATTGTTCAGGCTTGTAAAGATAGACTGGGCTTGAACCTTGCCTAGCCCGGGAACCTGCATCAGCTCTTCAAGTGTAGCTTCCTTAAGCTTATCGAAGCTACCAAAATGATCTAGCAATAATTTTCGCCTCACTTTGCCAACTCCGCTCAGTTTGTCAATATTCGAGCTTATGGACCGCTTGGCACGTAATTTGCGATGGAACGTAAGAGCAAATCTGTGTGCTTCGTTACGCGCTTTTTGCAAAACGAATAATCCTTCATTACGCCTGCTAAGTAAAATTGGCTCGCTTTTATGGGGCAAGAATATTTCTTCGCGTTTTTTTGCAAGACCAATTATGTCTCGCTCAGCCAGCTTGAATACAGGTTCTTCTTGTTCAAGTTCGTTTAGTGCCTCAAGCGCCGCAGACAATTGACCTTTGCCACCGTCTATTATTATTAAGTCAGGAAGCGGCTTTTGGTCTTTTACCAGTCGAGTGTATCTGCGTTTTACTACTTCTTTCATTGAGGCAAAGTCATTTGGTTCGCCTTCGACAGTCTTTATTTTAAATGTGCGATACATCCCTTTAGCTGGTTTTCCATACTGGAAAACGACCATGCTTGCGACGTTGTCTGTACCTTGAATATTTGATATATCAAAACATTCAATATGTTCCGGGACGTTTTTTAATCCTAATTCTTCCTTTAATTGAGCAAGCACCGGGTCCATTTCGGCCTTACTTGGATTGTCGCGAGATATTGATGCAATCTCATTTTCAAGCGTCATCTTGGCGTTTCGACTGGACATTTCGATGAGCTTTGTTTTGTCGCCGCGTTGTGGAACTAGAATGGTCACGCTTCTTCCAAATTGACTTTTACTTTGCAATAAATCGAGCAACATGTGCTCATCTGGCAATTTGTGTTTTAGTATCACTTCGCGCGGAATAGAAATATCTTCGCAACTTGCATAGTATTGATCTATAAAGCTTTCGTAAGCCTCATCCCATCCGGTTTGATCTGTGAGTGCAATATTTACACACTCAGAAGATATTAGTTTGCCTTCGCGCACACGCATAAGACAAACAGATAAATTCGTGTATGTATGCGCTTCTCCAAAGACGTCATAACTGATTTTTTCACTCTCAAAAAAGACTTGTTGACGTTCTATTACTGTAGATAATGCTTTTAATCTGTCGCGATATTTTGCTGCCGCCTCGAATTCTAAATTCTCAGAAGCACTCTCCATATCGAGCTTAAGCTGTTCGACTACTTCTTTTTGACGTCCTGCTAAAAACATTTCGACTTGATGAGTCATTTTGTTATAGTCAGATTCTTGAATTAGTTTTTGACATGGTGCAAGACAAAGACCAATATGATAATTCATGCATGGACGGTCTTTAAATAACGGCGTCTTGCGTTGGCGCATGGGAAAAACTTTGCGCAATATGCGCACTGTTTCCCACATTGCAGATGCCTGTACATAAGGTCCAAAAATTTTCGCTTTAGGATTTGTATGTCTGAATCTAACTGGGTCGCGAATCATTACCAGTCTTGGATAAGCAACATCATAGGTGATGGCAAGCCAGGGATAACGCTTATCGTCTTTTAGAGCAATGTTATAGCGTGGCATGTGTTTTTGAATAAGAGTGGCTTCAAGCAAAAGCGCCTCTTTTTCAGAATTAGTTAAAATGGTATCAAGCGCGGCTACTTTGGGGACCATCACCGCAAGCTTGGGACGCTCACGCCAGCTAGCCTGGTTCCAGTAGGAGCGCACGCGCGATTTGAGCGAGACCGCTTTGCCTATATAGATAATTTCGCCTTTGGCGTTGCGAAATAAATAGCAGCCAGGCTGGTCAGGCAAGGACCGGACTTGATTTAGAATCTGAGATTGGGTGTTACTTGAACTTTCGCTTGCGCTATCGTTGTCTTGCAAGTTCATATCATATTAGAAGTGGTAGAAGTCGGGGTCGAAATGGTCGCCTGGCTTGAATTAGGAGCGGGTGTTTTTACTTTGGCTAGAAGATGCGGCATTACTTGTTCGAAAACATCCTTGACGTTGTCTACGCCTATAACTTTCATTTTGCCTGGATTTTTGCTCAATGGCAAATTGGTTTTTGGCACATATACATGAGTGAAGCCAAGCCTTTGCGCTTCAAGTAGTCTTTTTTCTAAATCGGCTACTGCTCTGATTTCTGCAGTCAGTCCAATTTCGCCAATAAAGACCGAGCCTGGATCTAGTGAGCGGTCCATATAGGATGTCGCAATAGCAATACAAACACCCAAGTCACCTGCTGGATCGTTTAAGTCAAGACCGCCCACCACGTTTACATAAACGTCTGCTCGAGAAAGACTCATCTGCATTTTCTTTTCAAGTACTGCAATTATTTGAAGCAATCTGTTTGTGTCCCAGCCGTTGGCAAGGCGTTTGGGCGAAGAATTCGCCCCTGCATTTGAATTGGCAACGAGTGCCTGTACTTCTAAAAAGAGACTGCGTCTACCTTCCTGGGCTGAAATTATGGCAGTGCCAGATGGTGCTTGTTTTTTACCGACTAAATCTAGGCGCTCGCCTAATAACAATTCAGATGGATTGTCGACTGTTTTTAAGCCTTCCTCTGTCATAGTGAAAATTGCAGAGACTTGAGTAGAGCCAAATCTATTTTTTATAGTTCGAAGTACACGCAAGCGACGTGTGCGATCACCTTCGAAAATCAAGACTACATCTACCATGTGCTCAAGCACCCTTGGTCCTGCAATAGAACCATCCTTGGTGACGTGTCCCACTAGAATGACACTTGTGCTTGCTTCTTTTGCGGTGTCTATTATTAGCTGGGCAGACTCTCGGACCTGGCTTACTGAGCCTGATGCGCTTGAAATTTGAGGATGATAAATGGACTGAATACTATCAATAATTGCTACTTGTGCTTTTGCATCAGTGAGCTTTTGCGCTATTTCTTGGGTATTGTGCGAGCCGTCTAAATAAATCTGGGCATTACCAAAACCAAGACGCTCGGCACGAAGTTTGACCTGCCCTTTTGATTCTTCGCTTGCAAAATACAAGACCTTGTTTGATTTTGATTTAGATAAGGCTCCTGCAAGTTGCAACAAAAGTGTCGATTTGCCAATGCCTGGCTCGCCCGAAATTAAGATTACTCCCCCTGGCACAAGTCCGCCGCCAAGTACTTCATCTACATCATTTATAGAGGTAGGCAGTCTTTGGGCGTCGCCAAAATCAACGTCTTCTAGCAAAGACAAAGGTTCGCTTAAAAGCGATTTGCTAGTATTCAACACGCTTGCGCCTCTTATTCCGGCCGCTGGTGCAAGTGCCATTTCTTCCACCACCGTTCCCCAGGCGCCGCAATCTGTGCACTTGCCTAGATAGCCGCTCGATTCGAATCCGCATTCCTGACAAAGCCAGCGAGACTTGGTTTTTGCCATAAATAAACTCCGTTTAATTAGTCTAATCTATCAAACGCACTTAAGATCGCACTTGGCATGATTGGCGCCCCTGAGCAATTCTTCCGTGGAGGGTGGATATAATGATAACGTGTCTTTTAGCTTTGAGCAGCACTCTGAGCCTAATTCCCTCGCAAATGGAATTGTCTAGCTATAGCTTCGACAACTCTTCTAATTCAAATGTATATATCGTCGCTCAAAAGTATCCTTCAAACAGGTATCCTTATAGTCCAGACCCCAAAGGTGACGACCCGTCTGATGAAGTCCACGATCCGGACCTGCCAGCGAATCAAGCAGCAGACGCTGCAAGACCACCTAAGGATGTTTATGGCGGAGCAATCCCCAATGGTAAAAATCCCTACTAATAGGTAACTATGTTCCAATCGCCCGGGCCAATCATCTGCCAGTGGGGTTTCTTCACTTTAAGATGGTACGCGGTCATGATTGCCCTTGGCTTTCTTGCTGCATTATGGGCTGCCGCACCGCTTGCTAAGCGTATGGAACTGGATTACGAAAAGGTCTCAAACGGAATCTTTATTGTTTTCATCGCAGGCATTCTTGGCGCGCGTTTATATTACTGTGCGCTTAGATGGGATTATTACATACAGAATCTGATAGAAATTCCTCAGACCTGGCATGGGGGACTATCTATTCATGGTGGTATCATATCCGGTGTGCTTGCTTCGATATGGTATTGTCGCAAAGCAGAGCTTCCCATCTTAAAATCGCTCGATTATTGGACCTGTCTTGTGCCGCTGGCGCAAGGCATTGGTCGGTGGGGAAATTTTTTCAACTCAGAAGCTTACGGAGCACCCGTGAGCGATGATTTTTGGCTCAAGCTCTACATCCCGCCCAATTGTAGATTGCCTCAATTTGCATCTAATAGTTATTATCACCCGACTTTTTTGTATGAATCAGTCTGGAATATTTTGCTATTTTTGTTTTTGTATTTTTATGCCTCTAAAAAACTGGCTAACTATCCGGGTCTTTCATTCTGCACTTATCTTGCCGGATATTCACTTGGTCGAATTATTATCGAACCAATTCGCATTGACAGCGTGGCCAATTTTATGAATATGCCTGTGCCCCTATTAATAAGCGCTCTTACGCTGGCATTGTCATTGTGTCTTGCTCTGTATTTGTTTAAGCGAACGACAAAAGTAGAGTCGACTTAGTCGTTAACTATCTTCTACGAACTGGTGGCTTAGTAGTCGCGGCTCCACCCAAGAGTTTGATACGCTCTTTGGCGTCGGCAGCGTTTTGTCCTGTAGGAGCCAATTGCAAGTATTTTGCGTAATCGCCTTTGGCTGCCGGAAGTTGTTGCAGCGCTTCATATACGGTGGCGCGATAATAGTAGTAGTCGGCGTTTTTACCATCGCCTTGTATAGCCTTGGAATACTCTTGCAAGGCTTGGGTATTGTCACCTTTACCCTGATAGGCAGTACCCAAATTAAAGTGAGTACCAGGATCGTCAGCGATGCGCAAAGCTCCAAGATAATCGGCAATGGCACCGGGATAATCGGGTGGAGTGGCAGTCTGTTTCTTATAAGCTGATTCAAGTAGAGGCGCTGCTTTAGCTTGATTAACAGCCAATTTTGCGTCGCGCAAAGTATCGATGTATGTTTTTTCTCCAGGCGCAAGTGCAACTGCTTTTTCGTAATTTTTCAAAGCGTTTTCCATGTCGCCTTTGGCTTGATAATTAGTACCTAAGCCATAATAAAGAGATGGTTCATTTGGTGCAGCAGCAATTCCTTCTTGATATTTTTTCTCCGCTTCATCATATTTTCCAGCTTGTTGCAGATTAACGGCATCTGTATAAGCCTGTTGCATCGAAGCTGATTTTTCTTGTTCGGCTTTGGTTTGAATTTTTTGAACAGCGTTTACGTTTGCTTTCAGTGCATCGATACGCCCTTGGGCAGCGGCTTTATACTGACCGGTTGGTGCGTTTTGCAAATACCTTTGATAAGTGGTGATGGCTTTAGCGCCATTACCGTCTGTTTCATCAAGCATTCCAAGGAAATATAAGTTGTCTGCTTTCGCTTTGCCGCCAATTCTAAAGCCATTGTCATAGGCTTGTCGTGCCTGGGCAAAATTACCCATGAACTGATACGACGCTGCCAAGAACGTGTAAGCATCGGCATTATTAGGTTGGATTGCAAGGGCTTCTTGGTATTTTGCTGCAGCAGTTTGATAATCGGCTGCACCATATGCTTTGTTTGCATCGTCTATTAGTGGAGCTACTTTCTGTCCAATTGCGCTTTCCATGGCGTTTTTGACTTGTTCGGTCAATTGAGCGTTGTTTGAAATTGCAAGTGCTTGCTTATAGCTTGCCACTGCATTGTCATAGTCGCCTTTGCCCTGATAAGCAGTACCTAGCGCATAAGCGTAAGCTGGCTCTTTGGGCATGGCTTTAGATGCGGCTGTATACTGCTTAATAGCTTCATCAAAATCACTTGCCTTTTGCGCGTTCACACCAGCTTCATATGCAGTGGTGGCACTGGCAGAATTGGCTCTATCAGATGAGCTTGCAAGCTTTTGCGTATCGTTTGCATTTTTTGTCAGTGCATCAAGTCTGGCTTTAGCTAATTGATAATACTGACCGCCTGGTGCTTTTTGCACATAAGTTGCATATTCGCCTTTCGCCTTAGCACCCTGACCTGAGTTTTCATCAATGGCGCCAAGTAAGTACAAATTGCCGATTTCGTTTTTACTATCTAAGTCGTAAGCTTTCTGATATGCATTTCGAGCTTGATCAAAGGCGTCTGTTTCCTGGAAACAAATTCCTAAGTTCGTCCATACTCTTGCATTGTTTGGAACAAGTTTCACAGCTTGTTGATACAGTCCAATAGCCGCTTTCATGTCGCCTGCAGTTTGCTTAGCTACTGCCTGCTCCACAAGTGGACCTGCTTGATCCTGATAGACAGATGCCATAGCTTTGTCTATATAATCGGCTTTAGGATCCATCGCTTTGGCTTTTTGATACCAGAGCATGGCATTGTCGTAGTCGTCTTTGGCTTGATAAGCCGTTCCTAGACTATAGACATAATCTACTTCTTTGTCATTTTTAGCGATTGCTTCCTGGTATTTTGCTATAGCTTGATCAAATTGTTTGCTTTCTTGTAACTTGACTGCGGCGTTATACGCATCTGCTGCGTCTTTTTCAGTTGCTAATTGAGACTCAGACTTAATTTTTATAGTGTCAGTAATATTTTTGCTTAGCGCTGCTACCCTTGCTTTGGCAGCAGCAGCGTTTGAGCCACCTGGTGCTTGAGCCAGATAGTTTTTATAAGATGCCACCGCATCGCCACCATTGCCGTAGTGTTCTAGAATTGTACCTATATAATATAAATCGTCTACTCGACCTTTGGGATCGAGCTTATAAGCTTTTTCGTAAGACAATTGGGCGGCGCGATAGTCTTCTTTTGAATATTGAGCTGCACCCATGTTGTACCAAAGTTCGTCGTTATCCGGGCTATCTGGGCGAATAGCTAGTGCTTGGTTATATAGATTGATTGCTTCGGTATAATTTTTTGCCTGGTGTGCTGCAAGTGCTTGTTTGATAACAGGAGCTACTTTGTCGTCTAGAGCGGAAGACAAAGCGTCTGCATATGCCTTGCTTTTCGGATCGAGCTTGACTGCTAATCTATACTCGTCTATTGCACCATCAAGGTCTTTTTTGCCTTCAAGAGCCGCACCAATATTGAAGTGGATAGCAGGATCGTTTTGGTCTTTTTTAAGTAACTCTTGAAAGCGCGCAAGTGCTTCGTCGAATTTTCCAGCTTTGAACAAACTGTCTGCTTCTTTGTTTAAGGTGACAATACGCTGTTCTTCTTTGTGTTTGTTGCAAGTTTGAAGACCTTCCATCGCTCCTTTGTTCTGGGGATCGATACGAAGACCTTTTTGGTAGCAGTCCATTGCATTGTCGTAGTCTTTTTTTGCTTGATAGGCTGAGCCCATATTGACATAAATCACAGCATTGTTAGGATCTGCTTGCAAAGCCAGTTTGTATTCTTCAATAGCCTGGTCGTACAAGTTCTTAGCTTGCAAATCAACTCCAAGGTTGATGTGTTTATCGACTTCGGCTTTTTTCATTACCAAAGGAAGTTTTGCAAGTAAATCTTGAGCGATTGGATTATTGCCACGCGAGAATCTAATTGCTTGTTTGTATTCTTCTTGCGCTTGAGCAAAGTCGCCTCTGTACTGAAGAGCCTGACCCATGCCAATGTGATTCTCGGGTGCGGTAGGATTGGCTTTGATAGCGGCATCCCAACCGGCAACAAGAGCGTCTAATACATCTGAGTCGTTTGGATTTAGTGTCAATGCGCGAGCATAAGCTTTGATTGCGCTTGCTACATCTTTTTTAGCCTGGAAGGCTTGACCGATTTTTACTTCAAGTCCAGCGGAGTCTTGAGATCTCGTGGCGGCCTGATATTCTGTGACTGCCTGGTCAATTTTGCCTTGTACGCGCAAAACATCGCCTAGTTTTTCATGGGTGGGCGCATCATCTTTAAGGGCTAGAGCGGCTTTGTATTCGACGATAGCACCGGCAAAATCATCACCCGATTTTCTGGCTGCATCTCCTAGATCTACACGGTCTTTAAAATTGTTGGGGTCGCGGCTCATCATTCTGATGATGCCTTCAAGATTGTGTTGCGTAGTCACATTTTTAGCATCGAGTATCAATGCTTTGTGAAACATTTTGATTGCTTGCGAGGGATTGCCTTGCTGAGACAAACCATAATTGTTGTAAGCAATTGAAAGATTTGAGCGCGCCATTTCGTATGTAGGGTCTTGACGAACTGCTTCTTCAAGCTTTTGAATGGCTAGTGCATAATTGCCCTTGTTGAGAGCGTTTACACCTTCGTTATTTAAATTGATTACCGATGACGAGGTCCCTTGAGCGTAAGCTGGCTGACCCGGACTGACCAGCAGTGCCACTGCTAGTGGTGAGCCTGTAATTTCCATAAGACACAAAAGTGCCACCAAATACGATGCTTGTGCTGACTTTGCGCTAGCCAATTTAAAACCACCCTCCCAAACGTCGCCCACGACTTATGTTCTCTTGAAATCAATCTATACTAAGGCGTCCCATTTTTCTCTATGGGAAACCCTAAATATAAAGCATTTTGGACTTCAAGTAAGACGTCAGGAGGATGAGAATGTTTCGTTTTTAGTATTCAGGTTCGATAAGCCCGTAATCGCTATCTCTTCGGTGATAAACAGAGCAAACTTTATTTGAGTCTTTATTCAAGAACAAATAGAAGTCGTGCCCCAATAAGTCCATTGCTTGGCAGGCTTCATCGACCGACATTGGCTTCAAGGCGAATTTCTTTGCCCGAACCACACGTGGGTCTGAACCTGGCTCTAATGTCACTGTTTTGGACGTATCTGAACCGTTTTTGCTCTTAGTTGCAGCTTTCAGCTCAAGTTCTTTAGCGACGAATTCGACTTCGTCTTCGTCATATTCGATGATGTCATCGTCTAATTGACCGCCTGGACCCTTTTTATCTTTGTGTTTTTTGTCTTTAGATTTATGCCCGTTATCCAGGTAACGTGTTTTGTATTTGCGAAGCTGGCGCTCGACCTTGTCTGCTACAAGATCGATTGAAGCGTACATATTTTCGGTTGATTCTTCACCGCGAATAATCTGCCCGTGAAGATTAATGGTTATTTCTGCCGTTTGGCTTCTTGCAACGGAGGGATTTCTTGAAACGCTCAATAGCGCTTTGCAATCAAAATCGTGCTCGAAGTGTTTTTGTGCTCTTTGCAGTTTGTCACTCAAGTAGTCCTTCAAGGCTGAAGTGACTTCTATATTGCGTCCGGTTACCGTAACTTGCATTGTCATTTCTCCTGTTTCTTGACATGGAAAAGCCCCGGATCATAAACGCCTTCCGGATCCTATGTCGTCAAACGCTAACTTGATCGTAGCAGCAACAATGAAAAATGGCCAACAATTTAATTCTCAGTGGCTGACATGCAAAATTAGTTCGCCAATGTCGAAATAGTTGGCTGTTTCGTTGTTTTGATGATTCAAAGAAGGGGCTGTACTTGCTTGAGCCGGGGCAACAAACCAATTGGGAAGACTCTGCTTGCGACTCTGATTTTTCAAAGCCACTATTTTGGAGGTGATTCTATGAGCTTCGTGTTTGCTTATGGGCTCGTTTAAGTTCTCAGTTTCTTCGATTAAATTTAGAGATTTGAGCACATTGTGACAAGTCGCAGGACTTGCATGTTTCTGATTTAGCCCTTCGTGTGTAATCCATTTATAGAATTGAGCTTTGGACACGGGCATGGCAGGGTCTAGACTCTTGCCGTCTTCATTTTGAGCTTGTACGTGACCTTGAGAAATCAAATATTTAAGACTATTCAAGCGATGCTTATTATTGGCTGGGAAATATTCGCTATATTTGCCCAAGCACAAAAACTGTTCTTGTGTCATTTGATGAAAAGGATAGAGACTGGCGCTGGTTGCTGATGTATCCTTGCAAGCCTTCATGAAATCGAGAATGTCCGTCTGGTGAGTCTTCATTCCATCGCCTATGACATGGACATCTACGTCAGGGCGTCCGCACAATTCACGCACTTTTTTGACAGTGTCTCTGGTGTAGTTATGAGCATGTAGCTTGGTGTATTTACTATTCCAGTAAGCCATTGGCGCAATAACATCATAATATTTGTCGAGCAATTTCCACGGGGTACGCGCCACCTGCGGTGCTTTGTTGAGCGGACTATAAACTACGGCGACCATCGGATATTTGTCGCCCAGACTTTGACGAAGTTGTTTGCTGTAGGCTTCGACTTTGCCATAAGAAAGGTCTTGCTCCAGATTAGCTGCTAAGCCATCAAAACCAGCTCCAGATGGGGTTCTGAAATTACAAGCTTCAACTAATTTTTGTGCATCGGCTTGTGGATCTACAAGTGTTGCAAAAGACCAGGCAAGCACATGAATTTTGTATTTGTGACACGCTTCAATAATTCTGCCTACATTTTCGGCATCAGCTAATGCCGGAGTATTGCTGCGCGAAGTCTGCAAAAAGATATTGGATACGCCGTGATTGTGTAGCTTAAGACAATACTGCTCTAGATTATCTTTGGGATGATTCCACATATTGACCCAGATTCCTGGACCTTCGGCAAGGCCTTGTCCATATTCGGATTTTTGCTCAATAGCCTGCGCTGGGCGCACAACCACTAAAAATAGACCAAACAATAGAGATAGCGTAGTCGCTTTAAGGTTAATAGACCGGCGCAAAGTGCCGGTTTGGGCAAAGTTATTACTGTTCATAAAACCGCTTTTCTAGTAAGGCTGGCTCAGAGAGGAAGATGAGTTTAGATGGATTTGACTGGCTGATTCAATTATAAGGCAAAACCCGCTTTGTGGGCGGATTTCTAATGTTCTCTCTTTGATATACCAACTTTATTATCGGAATAAGCGCAGTGGTATCCTTAAATTAGATCTTTTGGTGTCTAGACTTATCTCCTAAGTGTGTTATTAATTGCAGAATGAAAGACGAAGAAATACAAAAAAAACTAATTAAGCTCGAATCGGCGGTACTCAAAGAAAGCACCGAAGTAACCGCTCCCCAAAGAAGCACTGAGCTTATTGATACTGACTTGCCGGGCTCTAAAAACGCCAAAGAGTCGCTTGCTCCAACCAAAGACGATTTTAAATACTTTGGCGGAATGGCACTTGTCACTTTGGGTTTGTTTTTGCTTTTTCAGCACGTAAAACTCACCACCGGTTGGGGATTTTGGGGCATGTCCGCCACGCACGGAATTGGACTGCTTTTGGTACCACTTATTTTTGGCATTGGCTGGATTTTTTATAACGCTAAAAATATTTGGGGATGGATTATTACAGCAGTCACTGTGGTCACAATGATATTTGCTGTTTTGTCTAGTCTGCGTCTGCAATTTGATCAGATGTCGATGCTTGGCGTTGTTTTCATGCTTCTTCCGTTTGCGTTTGGATTTGCATTGATTTTGCAAGGAATCGGCGGTCCTCGCGGACTGCAACAGGCAATAAAAGATAAGATTGCTGAAACGAAGGCCGATGCGAAGTCGCGTAAATCTTAGCTAGTCAAAAATCTAACATCAAATGTTGAGTGTTGAATCTTCTATGAGTCAACCATAAGCATTTCGGCATGTTTTACTTATGGTTGGCACCACAACAAAAAACACAGGCTCGAGTGACTAATCGTCGAGCAAATTCTCAGGCATATCGGGTGAGGACGAATTTTGGTTTGGAGTTGGAGCAGTAACAGGTGAATTCAATGGAGTCGGCTGTAACTTGATTCGTGTCATGTCTTGTGGCAATTCCTTTATAGTAGGAGTTTCAGTTTCGACTGGTGTTATCGCTTCTGTTTCTTCAGAGGCAATTTGGGCACCATCGAATTCCTGCCAGGACTTTGCTATATCCTTTATAGAGTCTAAACGTGAGGCAATTGCGTTCTGGCGAAACTTGTCTTTTGCAAGTAAAAATCCGCCCCAATCAAATAAGACTGGATCTGTATGATCGCCTTGCTGCGCGTATCTATGAGTGATGACATTTTCTTGACTGACACAATAGCGTTCTTGCAAATAATTGACCAGACGAATAACTGCCTGCACCATTTCTGGTGGATAGTTTTGTCTGCCACAGTGATTCATTTCAATGCCGACACTATTATCATTATTGATACCAGGTAGCGTTTTCAAAATATTGATGTGTACAGTAGCAAGGTCCGGGTCTACTGCCTGGTAGATGGTGCCATCGCGCTCTACTACATATTGAGCGCCAGGATGACGTCTGCCTCTTCCGTTCCATCCTTCTATTACTCTTATCGCGCTTACCGGAATTCCTGTTTCGGTCGAGTGAAGGATGATATGTTTAACGGGCTCGCGACGCCAGTAGATTCCGCCTTTGAGTGGATGAAATTGAAATACACCTGCACGCACAAGGGCTCTGGGATTATGTTTTGCAGCAAGACCATGTTTGAAGTCGTGAGCAATTTTTTCTGCCTGGTCTTCTGGTAGTGGACTTCGGTCAAATGCAGGAGCGTTCATCATAAACATTTCAATTGGATATGCATAACGTGGACGATGTGCTACATGATGTTTGTGATGTCGCCCGTGGTGCTTAGCCACATGTGAGTTATGACTCGATTTGCCACCATGCTTTTTGCTGCGACTATTGGCGGAGTGTTTTGAATGACTGGAATGACTTGAGCTTTTCTTTGAAGACGATTTGCGCATGCGAGCATCGCAGGCGTTTGAGTCGAAATTGAGCATTTGGGAGAAAAGTAGTAAGCAAAAGACGGATAGGAATTTTTTCAATTCTAAAATGACTCCAAATAAAAACCGCACAGCCACCAAGTTCTATTGTAAGGCCGTTGTCAAAAAGATCAAGAAGCAGTGAGAAACTAAATCTAGTCTATCCAGCCGCCGCCAAGTATATACGTGTCGCTCATATCGTATATGCCAAGAACTTGTCCAGGTGTAATTGCTGGTTCGGGCTCGTCGAATTCAACTCGTACTTTATATAAATCGTTTTCGCTTTCGCGTGCAAACGGGTATACCATCGCTTTTTTAGTGCGACTGTTATAGCGCACTTTGCAGAGCGCTTCAAAAGGTTCGCTTGGTACATTGGGCACAAGCCAATTGACGAAAGAAGCCGTCAATTCTTTTGAAAGTAGAGATTCTTTGGGTCCGACATAGACTGTGCGTGTATCGGGATCTAGTGATATCACATATAGAGGTTCGCTATAAGCTATTTTGATACCGCGTCTTTGACCAATGGTGTAATTGTGCGTGCCTTCATGTTGACCAAGTACTTCGCCTGTCACAACATGAATAATGGCACCTGGTTTTGCATCCAAATGATTAGCTAGATAGTCTTGTACAGTGCTTCCTTGCGGAATGAAACACAAGTCCTGGCTATCTGGTCTATTTGCCACCACTAAATTACGCTCTTGGGCCATGCCGCGAATTTCGGTTTTGAGCAAATCGCCTAATGGCAAAAGGGTCGATTCAAGCTGGTCGCGGGTGATTCCCCAGAGCACGTAAGACTGATCTTTGGTATTGTCCTTGGCGCGCGCCAGATGTTTAACGCCATCTACTTCCAATACGCGAGCATAGTGTCCGGTGGCAATGTATTTTGCGTTTAAATGCTTTTTGGCATAGTTGAGCAGAGCACCCCACTTAATTAGTGTGTTACACAAGCTGCATGGCAAGGGTGTCTTAGCCCGCTCGTAAGATTGATGAAACTGGTCGATGATTTGTGATTTAAATAATTCACGCAAATCAACAGCGTGGTGCTCGATGTTCAAATCTTCGCATACGCGCGCGGCATCGATCATTCCCGTGTCGCAACAACGACTGCCCGATTTTATGAGCCAGCCTGTGACACCAATTACTTCGTATCCCTGCTCTAAAAGTAACGCGGCGCAAGTGGACGAATCAACACCACCGGACATGAGAACGGCAACACGAGTTTTATTTGGATCGCTTTTGTGGGTGCGCACAGCTTGAGGGCTGTTCTTTTCCACGATTTCACATACACTAGTCATGAAAAACATTATATTGACAAGTGGAGTGATGTGGAATTAGCTACTCTTAATTTAATCTACTTTTTCAAGTGCAGAAGGGCATTGGCCACGTTTACGCCTTTTGGATTCAACTTCAAATAAGTTTTGAATTCGCGCTCAGCTTCGCTTTTCTTGTTCATTTTCTCAAGTAGAAGGGCTCGGTTGTAATGCAGGACCGGATACTTGCCTGACGATTGGACAATCCCCATTTTGAATGACTGGTCAGCCAAATCGAGCTTGCCTTCTTGTTTGAGTAAGATGCCCTGCAAATTAAATGCCAATGGACATGCCTGACCAAGCTTCCTAGCTGTGGCAACAGCCTTTTCGCACTCAAAGAAAGCAGCGTTGCTGTCGCCAGATAGTCTTAGAGCCTGAGCTAAATTGTAATGCAATAGTGGCACTGTGCCCGAATCTTCAAGCATTATTGCTTTTTTGAAATATTCCACTGCTTCTTGGGCTTTGCTCGAATTGCCCTGCTGGGCGAGTGCTAGACCAAATAAGTTCCAAAATTGTGGATTTGCCGAAATAGAACTTTTTACTACTTTGCGGCAGTCCCATTCAGCTTCGGCGTATTTGCCTGCTTTTATATAATCCGAAATATTTTTGATGGTGCCATTTTCAGAACTGTCGACCTTATGCACTTCTTCTGTCATTCCAAGCGACTTTCGCATGGCCAGAATCTTTTGCTTGGTATCGTTTATGTAGGCAGGCTCGGTTTCGAATTTGAGTGACTGATTGAAGGCGTCAAGCGCGTTTTTGAGATCGTTTTTGCGCTCGAGCACAAGACCTAAATGATAATAAGCAAGTGCGTAATCGGGCTTAAGCTTGATGGCAAGCCGACCTTCTTTCTCTGCCTGGTCAAGATTATCGAGACAATAATAGGTGCTTGCAAGTCCATTGTGGGCAAATGCAAAGCTTGCGTCTGCATCCACAGATTTTTTAAATTGCTCAAGCGCCTCGTCATAACGCTTTTGGTCACGTAGGACATTTCCCAAACTATAATGCAACCTGGCATCTTTGCCTTTTGTTAGGCGCAAAGCCATTTTGTAGAGCGACTCGGCTTCGGCATATTGTTTTAATTTGTAGCGAACTACAGCTAAGTTGCACAGGCTGGGCAGAAAAGTGGGATTGATATCAATCGCTTTTTCATATGCGTTTGCTGCCTGGGTTAAGTCGCCAGAGCGATAATAAACAAGCCCAATATTGTTGTGCGCTTCAAAACAACGACCGTTTATTTTGAGCGCTTTTTCAAACGAGACTTTGGCTTGTGGAAAATTGCCTTTCTTTAAAAGATCGCTGCCTTCTTGCAAATATTCGTAAATTTGATTGGGATATTTAGAATTGTTTGAATTGTCGCTATCTTCACTCTGAGCAGATGCTTCAAGGAGGGCTTGGTTGCTTGCACAAGAGCAAAATAAACTTAGCGCCACAAGGGTATTGAAAAATCTTCTCTGGCGAGGCGATTTTTGCGTTATCTTGCTGGAAATGGCTTTGTCTGTGATCTGCATCTTTGCTTATGCTAATATACAAGATTCGCTCTTTAAGCTCTCATGCTTATCAATAATATAGGCGTTTAACTCTTGAGAGTAGCCCCGTCCAATTACATGCGCAATAATCCTCTAGCGGCATCTCTTTATGAGCTTTTCCTGAACAGTCCTAAGTTTGCCCGTCTAATAACACGCGTCAACAGTTCTAAAGAGGCGAAGGGTAACGAGCTAAATATTTCTGGTCTGACCGACTCGGCAAAAACTTTAATTTTGTCGGTTATGCAACACCAGGTTAAAAAGCCGCTTGTGATGATATGTCAGGATAATCATAGCGCTGCGCATTATCATCAAGAATTTACCAATCTTTCTCGCTTCAAAGTGCTCTGGTATCCAGCCTCTGAAGTGTCGCCATATGAGCAGGTGTTGAGCGGACCAGATAACGTGGCTGCCCAGATGGAAGTGTTGCGTACGCTTTCTGATTTGAAAAATAACGAGCAAAGTGAGCCCTATGTAATTATTGTGGCGGCGCGTGCGTTGATGCAACGAGTGCTCGATGCCGATACATTGTCGCGCAACACAGTCCGGCTTAAAGTTGGCGAGAATATAAACACAGACAAGCTTGCTACTGATTTAGTAAAACTTGGCTATAGCCGCGAGACTCTTGTTACACTGCGCGGCGAATTTAGTATCAGGGGTGATATCGTCGATATTTATCCAAGTTCAGGACCGCCTGTGCGGGTCGAATTATTTGGAGATGAAGTTGAGTCTATAAGACTCTTCAATATAGATAATCAGCGCTCTTTTGAAGAGAATAAAGTGCTTGAAATTCCGCCTCGCTGGTGGATAGTTCTAGATGAACACGAAGACTCGCGCACCAAACTAGCAGAGCGTCTGCGCGAAGCGGCAAAAATTGCAATCGCCAAACTTGAGCCTAATCCAGGAGATACGCTGCGCTCAATTATGGATGGCGATTTAGAAGCCATCGAATCTGGTGCTTATCCAGAATCAATTGAATATTACGCACCATATATATCTGACAAGTTTGCCACTCTGATAGATTATTTGCCTGCCGATGCAATACTTGCCATAGACGAATATGATTCTATTGCACAAAGTCTCTCTTCATTTGAAGAGAAAATCGAAAGAAATGTCCAGGAAGGTCTTGAAACAGGGCGACTATTGCCCTTGCCTCGCAAATTGCATCTTGAACAACAAGACGTAGTTGAGCAATTAAAGCCGTTCCAGAAAGCCTATTTGTCCAGTTTGCCAATTTTTGATCCAGAACTTGCAGGTTCTGAATCCGCTCAAAAAATGGTGATTGATTTCAATTCTGTACCGATTCAAAAATTCGGTAACGATATGAGCAAAGTGATGACTCGGGTGAAAGAAGCTCGTGCTGCCGGCAAAGCAATAATAATTTCGACTGACCAACCACAACGTTTGATGGGACTTTTGCGTGAATGGGATTGTCTTGCCACTTATTTGCCCACGTCAGATGATGCCACACCTGTTCAAACTGATGTGCAAGATACAGGCCATTCAGGAAAAGTTTTTGTCACTCGCAATGGATTTATCCATGGATTTTCGCTTGAAGAAGAAAATATAGTTAGTATCACTGATGGTGAAATGTTTGGTTTGAAGCGCAAGCCAACAGTTTATCGAAAAAACGCAGTCGAGAAAAACGTCGAGAAATTCACTTCTGTAGCAGATCTCACTGTAGGCGATTATGTAGTCCATATTAAGCAGGGCATTGGACAATTTACCGGAATCCAGCGACTTACAGTAGACAATCAACAAAGAGAATATCTGACAGTTCAATATTCTGGCGATGACAAATTATACGTGCCTGTAGACCAGATACACATGTTGTCGCGCTACAGAGGTGCTGGCGATCACGCACCAAGATTATCTAAATTAGGTGGCTCCGAGTGGGAGAACACTAAAAAGAAAGTCAAAAAATCGGTCCGTCGTATTGCCGAAGACCTGGTCAATTTGTATGCACTAAGAGCCAAACAAGTCGGTTTTCAAAGTTTGCCAGATACCCCATGGCAGTACGAAATGGAAGAAGGATTTCCATTTGAGGAAACACCAGATCAATGGCAAGCTATTATGGATGTCAAAAAAGATCTCGAATCAGATAAGCCGATGGATAGACTTATTCTAGGAGACGTTGGATTTGGTAAGACCGAAGTTGCTATTCGCGGCATTTTCAAAATGGTGATGTCTGGCAAGCAAGCTGCAGTGCTTGTTCCCACCACAATTCTTGCGCAACAACACTTCAATAATATCAGTGACAGATTTGCCGCTTATCCAATTAGAGTAGGTTTGCTCAATAGATTTAGAACACCAAAAGAGCAGCGCGAAGTGGTTCGCCGTCTTGGCACAGGTGAGTGCGATGTGGTTGTTGGCACGCATAGAATGCTGCAAAAAGACATGTCATTTAAAGATCTAGGCTTAGTCGTAATTGACGAAGAGCACAGATTTGGTGTTGCGCACAAAGAAAAACTCAAACAGTTAAGAGTGGCTGTAGACGTGCTTACCATGTCTGCTACGCCCATTCCAAGAACATTGCATATGGCACTATCTGGAGTGCGCGACTTATCTAATATAAGTACGCCACCAAGTAATCGAAACCCGGTTAAAACATTTGTGGGCGAATATAAATTGCCTCTTGTTAGAACTGCGATTTTGCACGAGTTAGAGCGTGGCGGTCAAATTTATTTCGTCCATAATAGAGTCGAATCCATCGAGCAAGTGGCAATGGAATTAAAAGACCTGGTGCCAGAAGCACGCATAAATATTGGTCATGGTCAAATGCCCGAGCACGAACTTGAAAATGTGATGCTTGCATTCAACGCTCATGAGTTCGATATTTTGGTATGTACTACTATCATTGAATCCGGTCTTGATATTCCAAATAGCAACACCATAATAATAGATGACGCCGACAAATTCGGTCTGGCGCAACTTTATCAATTGCGTGGACGTGTTGGTAGAAGCGATGTACAAGCTTATTGTTATTGTCTTTATAAACCGCAGAAAATTTTGAGCGATCAGGCTCAAAGCAGACTAAAGGCTGTTCGCGAATTCACTTCGCTTGGATCTGGTTATATGATTGCAATGCGCGACATGGAAATTCGCGGCGTAGGCAACATACTTGGTGCCGAACAGCACGGTCACATGGTATCGGTCGGTTATGACCTGTATTGCAAACTATTAGATGAATCCGTCTCTGAGCTTAAGGGCGCGCCTCGCTCAGCGACACTAGACAGCCAAATTGACCTTAACGTAACTGCCTATCTGCCTGAAACTTATGTTCAAGACAATAGACAAAGACTAATAGAATACAAACGTCTTGCCGATGTTGTGACCATGCGCGAACTTGAGCTTATTAACTCTGAGTGGCGTGATCGATTTGGTAAAATTCCAGATGAAGCTCAGCAACTCATGGACGTAGTGAAACTGCGTATGCTTGCAAGCGATGCCAACATTTCAGCTATTAAGCCGGACTTCCAGGGCATTAGATTATCTGTCAGTTATCGCCTGCAACAATGGCTGCCAATTCAAAATAAATTGCCAAAACACTTGAGTCGGCTTACCACTTACAAGCCTGGGCAAGCAGGTGGGCAGGGTGCTCAACCGTCGGTAATTGTAAAGGTGGATGGACTATCGGCTGTTGAACAGTTAAACTTGCTGATTGAATTAATCTCTTCGATGCTCTCTTTTGGTGCTGCAAAAACGACATGATGCAAAAAAATATATTTACTAAATCGACCGCATTTACACTTGGGGTTCTTTTCGCTTTTGCCGGTTGTGCCACCAAAAATTTAGATAACGCTGATACCAAACTCAGTGCCACCAATAACGCAACTAACCAAAAATCGGCAGTAGATTTTTACTCTGGCAAGATTGGCAATTTAGAATTTAAGTCCAGTCTGATTGAAAAAATACGCAAAGAAAATCTTGGCGATCAAATTGTCATATTCAAGATTGGCAACGAAAGCGTCAACGTAGGCGACTTCAAAAATTCATTCAAAGCAATGCAAGCTCAAATGAAATTATTGCTCAATCAAACTCCAGGCATGGAACAGAGGATGGTTGAGCAAGCTAAAAGACTTAATATTAGTTTGACCAAAGACGAGGAATCTAAGCTTATTTCGATGGCTCATCAGCGTGGTGGAGCCAGTCTTGAAAAAACACTCAAAGACCAGAATATTTCTATTGCCGATTTTGATAAGCAAGTTTTGCAAATGGGACTGGCTATAAAAGTAATAACTTCTACAGTCGAGCAGTCTTGTTTAAATCAACTTATAACTAAGTGTCTATTGATAGACGGCGCATATCAAGCCGGTCTTGCCAAAGCTGCCTATAGCAATTATGTTGATTATAAAGGCTCAGACGAGTATCAAGAAATCTTGAAAGTGACCGACATCACACCAACTCAATTGCAAGAACAAATCATCAAAGAAGGTCTTGCAGAAGCTATGCAAGATAAGATTTTGTCCGAGGTTCGCATCACAAATAAAGATGTATTCGATTTTTATGTCCAAGAAAAAGAAAGATTCAAAGGCGAAGGACTTGTGCACTGGGCTCAAATATTTTTTGCTTCGCCCAAGGCTGAATTGAAGCGAAATCCCAATATGATTGCTTATATAAAGGCTGCCGATCCCAAAATTACAGATGCAGAAATTGCTAAAAAATTAGAAGACGGTGAAGTGATTCAGCAAAAGAAAGCTCTGTATGATTTGCGCAAAGCTCTCTCTGGCTCCGATTTCTCCAAACTGGCAAACGAAGACACGGACGACCGTGAAGCAAAACAAGCTAAGTCGGGCGGAGACATGGGCTATATGTCTCAAAGCGAGCTTGAATCGAATGAAGTATTCGCTCCTATTTCTAAAGCGCTCAAAGCGATGCAGCCGAATCAAATTTATCCACAATTAATTGAAACGCCTTACGGCTGGCATGTAATAAAACTGATTAACAGACCTAAAGATGTGGTTCCATTTTCTGAGATCAAAGATGGATTAAAAGCTTCGCTCATCGCCAAAAGCAAAGAGGCAATAATCAAGCAGTGGATAGCCAAACAGCAAGAAGTAAAGAGCCTGGACGTAGCAAAAGAATTCTCTGACTGTCTCTCCTTTTCTGGTGGATAATCTGGCATAATGTGCCTTGCATCCAAAGTTAATTGAGGATATCAAGAATGTTGTCTAAGTCGGGTTTGTTCGTTTTAAGTTTGTCCTGCGCTTCTTTGCTCCTGTCTGTTAACTCAGCCGAAGCAAAAAAAGGGAAGACTGAAAAAACAACAGTCAAAGTTACTAAGGAAAAAGTAGAAGTAAAGAAGACTGCTACAAAAGTAAATGCCGATGCGTATAACGCTAACAAAGAAGGCACCAAACTTGGAATGTACGAGCACCCACTCCAGGCGCTTGAAAAGTTCAACGAAGCAATCAAGCTTGATCCAAACTACGCTTTAGCCTATGCCAACCGTGGTAACACCCACATGTTACTTGGCAAAACAAGCGAAGCTCTAAAAGACCTCGACAAAGCAATCGCGCTTGATTCAAATATGGCAGTGGCTTACGCCAACCGCTCATGGGCATATAACGTGATGCGCAACTACAAAGCAGCAATTGCTGACTGTGACAAAGCCATAAAGCTCAATTCAAAATTGGTTCTTGCATACACCAACCGCGCTCACGCCCACAACAAATTGGGCAACCATGAAGCTGCGCTTGCCGATTGCAATCTAGCGATCAAAACAAATCCAGAATTTGCACCAGCTTATGTCAATCGCTCGCACACAAATATCGGGCTCAAAAATTACAAAGCAGCCATTCAAGATGCTAACAAAGCAATCGAATTGAATCCGGGTTCTGCCAAAGCCTATCTCAACCGTGGTCATGCGCTGCGTCACCTGGGCGAACTGGATGAATCCATGGCAGACTTCGACAAAGCAATTGCACTCAACAAGACTTTAGGCGCTGCTTATTTCAATCGCTCTGAGACTTTGCAAGCTAAATCAGACAAAGATATGGAAACAGCTAGAAAGCTCGGCTTCAGGACCGCTGACGACAAATAGAGTTCGTTGCCTTTTACATTAGCTCATCCCGCAGCCGTATTGCCTTTTCGTCGCTTTTGTCCACAGCGTTTCAATTTTGCCGCGCTCGTGTTGGGTAGTATAAGCCCTGATTTCTTTTATTTTCTCAATTTCTGGAATGTTGGAGCTTATGGGCACACTTTGCCTGGCTCAGTTTTAATAAGTCTTCCTGTATGCCTGATATCGTATGTGGTGTTGCGCTTTTATAGCGTGCCAATCGCTGAGCTATTATTCGAGCCATTCGACAAAGCGCTGGTTAATGGCTTCGCTCAGAAATCTAGTTTTCTGGCACTTGTATTGTCTTTCTTAATTGGAATCTGGACTCATATCATCTGGGACAGTTTCACTCATGCTCATGGCTTTTTCGTCGATAGAATTCCACTCTTGCAAAGCTCAATAGGCTATTTTAATGGGCATGGAATTATGACTTATTCTATTTTTCAATACACAGGCTCAGCCATCGGATTATTGATACTGGCGCTCTGGTATCAGAAGCGACTGAGTAAAGAGCTAAACGAACCAATTAAAATTACCTGGCGCAAATCCTTACGCTGGGTTGCGTTTCTAATTCTTACTTTGGTAGCAGTCTTAATTGAAGCTTTGCCTGAGCTTACAAACGCTCCTACTCTCGATATAGCGACTCTAAAAAATATAGGAGTCTATAGTCTTTTTCACTTTTTGCGTGACTTTGCTATTTTAATTGCTCTGGTTGTAGTAGGAAGAAAAATGCGTGCCTCGCTCTGGAACAAGAGTTTGATATTGCTTACTATCATTGTAGGTGGTGCATCGGTGCTCGGCTTCTTTGGCGCAGCAAACGATATTTTTGAGCTCTTAAGTCATTTGCGCTTTCTTTATTTTATTGGTTTGTTGTTTATAGCAATAATGCTCATTTCGTGCCGCAATAGAATGTGGACTGCTATATCACTTGTGTTTTGCTTCTTAAGCGCAGCCGCCATTGCGCCGCTTTATATGCCTGTTTCCAGAGGAAACTATGCAAAGAAAGTATCAGTTTTGCAAATGAACTTGTGGGGTGGCAAGAATCGCAATTACAAAGAAGTGCTTGATGCGATAGAAAAATCGAATGCCGATGTAATTGGTCTATCGGAAGTAACTCAAACGTGGGAGCAAAAATTAGTTGAAGCACTAAAAGAAAAGTATCCGTACTATATAACTCATGATTCAGTGCTGGAGCCACGATATGGCGGAGTTGCACTTTTTAGCAAATACAAGCTCGATAACAAAAAGACTATTCAGTTTCCATCGAGTATGCGCACCAGAATCGAAGCAGATATTGATTTTCCAGAGCATAAGACTCATTTCGTATTATGCCATCCAAAAGTGCCAAAGCCAGGCACCACTTTTCGCAACGACGAACTTGACTCGATAGCTGAATCTATAAACACACAGTCATTGCCGTGTATTTTGATTGGCGATCTCAACTGCACACCCTTTTCACCTTATTTTGATAAGCTGCTCTCTAAAAGCGGACTGCAAGATTCAGAGCGTGGATTTGGTATCCAACCAACATGGTCATTGCATTGGCCAGTGCCATTATTTCCAATAGATCATTTATTGCACGCAAGTGAGTTTATAACTACAAACAGAAAATTGCTTAAGCCAGTAGGTTCAGATCATTCGCCATTATTAGTAGAGCTTTGTTATGAATAGACTGTTTATTGCCACATTTTTAAATGAAGCTGAAAAAGATTTCCTAGCGTCTCTTTTAGATTCAAACAAGTCTTTTGTCAGTTCCGATAAATGGCATTTAACTTGGATGTTTTTGGGTGACTGCAGTAAAGAACTCGAAGCGGAAATTTTGCAGATACTTGAAGAAACAGCCTCGAACTGCAAATCTCAAAATATTACATACGATAAATTTTCAATCTGGCCATCATCTATGCGACCAAGAGTCGGGGTGCTTGAATCATCGACTCCACCCAGTGAATTTATTGATTCTGTGGAGCAAATGCAGAAAAGACTGGGGCCATTACTTTCAAATCCCGGTGAGCAGCACGCTCATTTTAGACCGCACATAACTATTGCTCGATTCAAAAATAAAAGCAACGACGAAATTCAGTTCAAATCAGAAAAACTTCCATTAATTCAAGCTCTAAACGAAGTCGCGCTTGTGAAGAGCGATTTTAAGTCATACAAAATAATAGAAAAGTTTTCATTGAGGCAAGAATAATATTCTAGACATTGACTGGGGAAGGACAGCAATTATATTAGGCACTGCTTTTGGTGCCACACTTTTAAGCTCGATGTCGGGAACTGGCTCAAGTATGATCTCAACTCCAGTGTGGCTTATGCTTGGATTTCCATTGCCTGTGGCTATTGCATCAAACGATGTTAATGGTGCTTTGTGGACAACGATTGCAGCGCGCAATTATTTGCGCGGACATAAAATAGACTGGCGTCTAGTTGCCTGTCTTGTAGCATTTGGACTGATTGGTGCATTTTGTGGTGCAACGGTCATTATGCAATGTCGCCCTCAAAATATTGAGCGCATCATTGGATGCATTATTCTTTGCGTAGTGGTTTTGTCTTTCGTTCATCGCAAATTTGGATTAGAAGAAAGCGCACCCAAGTGGAATCGAGTTTGTACAGGATTATTGGGGCTCCCGCTTGGTTTTTACGAGGCATTCTTTGGTGCAGGTAACGGTATTTTTACCTCATCTGCCATAGCCGCCACGCGCGGGCTTCGAATTCTGGAATCACTTGGTTATTACTATATTGTAAGTTGTGTCTGGTGTATTTTCGCTGCCGCAGTCTACATTTCAAATGACCACTGGGATCTAAAATTAATGATTCCATCCACTATTGGCTCTTTCACAGGTGCCGCGATAGGCTCACGCATTGGGCGCAAGCAAGGTGTGGGCTTTGTGAAAACAGTTTCGATTATTGTAGGATCGGTTTTAGGAATAAAAATGATTTTTGGTCTCTAAATTTTTAAGCTGGCACGTATATGAATTAACCACCATAAGGACAATTAATTGAAACGAGGCAAAAGATTTTTAGATTTAGCAACCCTAACGGCTTTTTTTGCCTGCTTGAGCACGCCTGCATTCAGCTATATCGAGAATTACACGCCAATCTCGCCCAAAGACAAAGCAAAGAAATTCAAGCTCAAAACAGTTGTTTCCGAGGGGCTAAAAAAAGACGCAGTGCTTGCAATTGGACCTGGCAAGATGCACCTGGTTGATTCAAAGGCTGGGGAGCCGCAACTAATTATCGAAGGCAAAGACAAGTCAGGCAAAGCGTGGCGCTTTCAAAAACCATATGCCGGACTTGGCACCACTTTTATGGTTGGCGATTTGGATAAAAATGGCAATGACGATATTGTCTTAATGCAAGCCACTGGCGGCTGTGGACTTGCACCAATGAATTGCATGACTATTTTGACTTTTGATCGAGACAAGAAGCCTTTTGTATTTGAGTTTTTCGGCTATTTTAATTGGGACGATGTTGCAAATGATGAAAAGCCCAAGAAAGCTAATTGCTATTGCGAAGACATAGTTGATTTAAATGGAGATGGCAAAGCCGAGATTATTTTGACTGAATTGTCTTCGTCTGAAAATAAAGGCAAATATCATTCATTCTGGACAACGTCTATGTATACGTGCAAAGACGCAGGCTGGCAGCGGCTTGCTACTTACAATAATCAGAAATTGCCTATGCAAGTTCGCTATACGTTGAAACCTAATTTGAAAGTGTTGACCAATCCGCCTTTGAATATTACTCCATGTCACGATTTGTCGAGCTATCCAGAAAATAAATGGAAAAGCGGCGTGTTGAATTTGTATAAGCGCGGCGGCGACAATCTGCTCATGCAGATGACATTAGATGGAAAGAAACGCACTACTGCAACCAGCAATGGTGGCGTCTATCTTTTGGACGATAGAGGTGCGACATCTGAAGTGATTAGTCTTGATAGTCCTAAATTCGATGATGTTTTAGAAGAATTGGCGAAGGCAAAAGCAAAAATCAATTATTTACCTTCTAGTGTGCCAGGCGAAATGCCACCATATATTTGGGTGAAGTAAATTGCGAATAGTATAAATAATTGCGCGAAAGGCTATTAGTTGCGCGCAACCTAAAATAATTGCGCGAAAATATTCGACTTCGTTGCCATCAGCGAATAAAAGTTTTAGCGACCGTAATACTGAACGTATCTGCCCCAGTTATGGTCGTCTTGCGTGGCTTCAGACGAAGAGCCAGCCTGTCCTACTCCACCAGACATTGATTCTGATTCTGAGGAATAAACGCCGCCAGATTGCGACTCGGCACCAGTGTCATAAACACCGCCTGATTCAGAAGATGAGCCAGCATTAGAAACGCCGCCAGACATTGATTCTGAACCTGTGTCGTACACACCGCCAGATTCGGACCCGTCACCAAATACAAAACCACCCGATTCTGATTCGGCAAAAGCGTTTTGTGCGTTTAGTGAAAACGCAACAACTACTGCGAGCAAACCGGACTTGACGAGTGTTCTTGTAGACAAAGGCATTTTATATCTCCGCTTCGGCAACCTTATTATCCTATTATCTTGAAAACCGGTTTGGAATCAATTTTATAAAAAGGGATTTTGATTTCGCTCGTTCCAAATTGATGTTTCCGGTCCGTGTCCCGTAACTACGCGGGTAGAATCGTCTAGAACCATAAGGCGTTCTTTAATAGACTTGATAATTTTTTCGTACGAACCGCCCCACAAGTCGGTGCGACCGATACTACGGCTGAAAAGTGTGTCGCCTGAAAAGAGGACGTTTTCCTTGTCTTGTAGGGAAAAACAAAGGCTGCCAGGAGTGTGCCCTGGTGTGTGCAACACTTTGGTCTTAGATTTGCCAACGCTTAGCTCTTCTTCGTCATTCAAAAAACGGTCAATAGGCAAAGGCTCATCGCATTCAAAATTGAAAATTTTGCACTGCATGGCTAGATTTTGATAGAGCCATTCGTCTTCTTTGTGCAGACAAATTTCAGCGCCAGTTTTTTCTTTTACCGCGCGGCTGCCGTGGATGTGGTCGAAGTGAGCGTGGGTGTGAATGAGATATTTGATTTTGAGATTGTTTTTGTCGCAAAATGAAACGATGTCATCCGGGTCACCGCCTGGATCTACTACGATAGCTTCGCCTGTTTCCTTGCAGCCAATAATTGAGCAATTGCATTGCAGAGGACCTACAGGAAAGGTTTCGATTAAAAGCATTATTCAAACATCTCAGAGACCGAGCTGTCGTCGTGAATGCGCGAAATGGCTTCACCAAGCAATTGAGCCACGCTCAACTGGACAATTTTGTCGGGCAATTCACTTTTCTCGTGCGGTATAGAGTTGGTCACAATGAGCTTTTCGATAGGAGAATTGATTATGCGCTCGATTGCAGGACCGGACAAAACAGCGTGAGTGGCGCATGCAAAAATGCGCTTGGCTCCTTGCGCTTTGAGCAATTCAGCACCTTTTACAAGAGTGCCTGCAGTGTCTACAAGGTCATCTACCATGATGGCATTTTTGTCTTTGACGTCACCCACAACGCTCATTACTTCAGCTTCGTTGTGCTTGGTGCGACGTTTATCGATAATAGCAATCGGCGAATCGTCTAATTTTTTTGCGAAAGCACGGGTGCGTGAAACTCCGCCTACATCTGGCGAGACCAGTACCAGGTCTGAAAGATTCAATCCGGCTATATATTCGACCAGGACTGGACTTGCATATAAATGGTCTACGAGTATGTTGAAAAATCCCATAATTTGAGGGGCGTGCAAATCAAGCGCCACAACTCGCTCGGCTCCAGCGGTGGTGAGTAAGTCTGCCACTAGTTTGGATGTGATAGCTTCGCGTCCAGCCGCTTTTCTGTCCTGGCGTCCATAACCGTAATAAGGCATCACTACTGTTATGCGACCAGCCGATGCTCGCTTAAGTGCGTCGAGCAAGATAAGAAGCTCCATCAAATTTTCATTGACGGGTGTTGATGTCGGTTGAATAAGGAAACAATCAAGACCCCGGACGCTTTCTTGAACCTGGACATAAATTTCGCCATCAGAAAAGGGTGAAATTTTGACTGGAGAAAGCGAAAGACCCATATATTCAGCTACTTCACGAGCTAATTCGGGGTTTGCCGTGCCTGAAAGGATTCTCAGCTCGGTTCTACTTAGGGGTGCTTTGCGGTCCCTTACGGGGATTTGTGCTACCAAGAACCGACCCTCCAGTGATGTTGATGCGCTTATTTTAGGGCAGTCCGACTCAATAATAAATAGATTGACCGTCTTCTTGACGATTTCATTACGCTAAGAAATCTTAGCTTCCAGGCTCTTTGACTCGCACAAAGTCCGCTCCAGGCAGTATCTAATATGATGATAAGAAAGTCCGCCCTGCATATAAGCGACATATGGCGAGCGTAGTGGACCATCGGCTGAAAATTCTATAGTCGAATTTTCCACAAAAGTACCCCCTGCCATCACCACTTCATCCTGATAACCAGGCATTTGTGCCGGAGCAGGATTTACATGCGAATTTACCGGTGAATACTTTTGAATAGTCTGACAAAACTCGACTAATTTTTCCGGGGAGCCCAAAGTAATCGATTGAATAATGTCATATCTATTTTCAAGTGGACCGGGACTGACAACAAAACCCAATTTCTCAAAAACCATGGCATATAGGCTTGCGCCCTTTAAAGCTTGCGATACTACAAGTGGTGCCATGAATAAACCCTGGAAAATGCTTCTATATTGGTTATACGAAACACCAAGATGGTCACCCACTCCTGGTGCTGTAAGTCTATTGGCCGCGGCAAGAACAGCGCTTTCTTTGCCAGCCAAATATCCACCTGTTATTGCAAGTCCGCCGCCTGGATTTTTTATGAGTGAACCTGCAACAAGGTCAGCACCAATTGCGGTAGGTTCTAATTCTTCGACGAACTCGCCATAACAATTGTCGACTAAAACAAGTGCATTTGTGTCAGTTTCGCGCACACAATCAATTAGTTTTTTGATGTCGGCTTGGCTAAGCGAATTTCTATCGACGCTGTAACCACGCGACTTTTGAATGTAGTAAATTTTTGCTCCTGTATTTTTTTTGAGCATAGACTTAATCTCATCCGCGCTAAAAACTTGCGGATTTAGATCCAGCTCAATATAGGAAGCACCAAGACTTTTCATGTTTCCTGGCTCATCATTACGAAGACCAAGCACAGGCTCAAGCGAATCATAAGGCGCGCCGGTTAGTGCGACCAGTTTTTCACCATTGCCAATATTGCCAAGGATGGCACATGCTAGTGCATGCGTTCCCGACACAAATTGCATTCGCACACATGCCCTTTGTGCTCCAAAGATAATTGCAAAGGCTTGATCTAGAGCTATGCGACCTGGATCGTCAATGGCATAGCCCGTTTTTTCAACAAAAAATTCTTCGGTCAGTCTGATTTGTCTGAATGCCTCAGTCACTTTGCACTGATTTTTGTAAGCAATTTCGTCTATTGCAAAAAATCTATCGCGCAAGTCTTTTTCTGCTTGCTCAATCAGTTGTTTTGCTTTTTGGTCTGTTATTTCGCCCATTATTTCGCCCATTTGATGGCACTTTCCCCTTGCCAGTTTGCATCATTTAAGCAGATTTTTTGATTTGGAAATTGAACTCAGCTTAGTAAAAACTCGTCTAATAAGTGGAGGTGATTTTTATGTTCCTAAACTGGAGCGCACTTTTACTTGAAGAACTCTGTCGCAAATGCAAGGCGCCGGTTCCTTCTTCATTATCTATAAAACCAAATGCAAACTCATTACTTCTCACTTTGTGTCCTGGGTGTAGACAATTTATCGAACTTAATAATAAAACTGTTCTTTTTCTCAATCTTGAATCTGAACCCAAGAGTCTGCTTGTCCCTGTCATATCGGCAACTGCTTACGAAGGCTTGGCCCAACGTCTAATCAAGCGACTCAAATACAATGAGGATAAAATCATCGCGCGCGACATGGGTGCAATGATGTTTGATACATTCGAATCTATTGTGTTGAAGCAGCGTCTTGTCGAATGTCATGAATCGATAATTGTCACTCCAGTACCATTGCACAAAACTAAAACTAGACACCGTGGCTATAATCAGGCTGCTTTGCTAGCACTCTATTTTTTGAAACGCTCCAAAATAAAAATGCGTTCGCGATATGAAGAACTGCTTGAGCGCACAAAAGAAACAAGTCCGATGTTTGGTCTTTCGCGAATTGAGCGCTATCAAAACGTAAATATGGCATTTGCCTGCAGACGCTTTTCTCCTCATTATTTAAGCGGCAAAACCATTATTCTGGTCGACGACGTCTTCACTTCAGGCGCAACACTAAAAGAATGTGCCAGAACACTTATTGATTGCGGCGCAGAATCTATAATTGCGCTGACCGCCGCCCGCAGTCTGTAACTTACTTCCAGATATCACACAAAAATCTCAAGTCAATTTGCATGCGTCGCCCGTCGCCCGGCGCCCGGACGACGTACATATTTTCAAAATTTGAGGTGACACACCAAAATGATTTTATCCCGGATCCCGGGCCCCGGGGCCCGGGATCCGTACAGAAACTTAAAATGGCTCCGAAAGTCTATCGCTTGGAAGGGCAGAAGATTAGTCGAGATTTTTGAGAGCAGATTCAAATGCTTTGAGAGTTTGATCTATATCAAAGTCTGTGTGCATAGTTGAGACGAAAGCGGCTTCAAATTGAGATGGCGGCCAGTAAACTCCCTCTTCAAGCAAGTTCTGCCAGAAGCGAGCAAATTTTTTGGTGTCAGAATTTTTAGCTGATTCAAAATCAAAGACTTCATTTTTAGTGAAAAATATAGTGAACATGCCGCAAGTTTTATTGATTATTGCGTCGATTTTTTGTTCGTCAATTATTTTTTGAATACCAGCAACTAGTTTGTCTGTGATTTCGCTCAGATCTTTTAGGACGTGATCGTTTTTAACTATTCGCAACTGAGCTATGCCGCAAGCCATTGCAAGCGGATTTCCAGAGAGTGTTCCGGCTTGGTAGACTTCGCCAAGGGGTGCCACCATTTTCATGATGTCGGCTCTGCCACCATAGGCTCCAACAGGTAAGCCGCCACCAATAACTTTTCCAAGTGTGGTCAAGTCGGGTTTAATACCATATAAATCTTGAGCACCACCTGGAGCCACTCTAAAACCAGTCATCACTTCATCAAAAATCAAAAGAGTTTCGTTTTCAGTACAAAGATCGCGCACGCTTTGCAAATAACCTTCTTTGGGAAGTAGCAAGCCTGCATTACCTACAATAGGTTCGATAATGACTGCGGCAATTTCGCCTTTGTGTTCTTTGAACACCTTTTTGAGCGCATCTGTATCATTGAATGGAATTGAGATAGTGAGCTTGACTAAATCTTCAGGCACGCCTTTGCTATTGGAAATACCAAGAGTAGCAAGTCCAGAGCCGGCTTTTACCAGAAAAGAGTCAGCATGACCGTGATAGCAGCCATCGAATTTGACTATCATGTCGCGACCGGTGAATCCGCGAGCAAGACGCACAGCCGACATGGTCGCTTCTGTGCCTGAATTGACGAAACGTACCATTTCTATCGATGGCATCATCTGGCAGACGAGTTGTGCCAGTTCGACCTCTTGGCGACAGGGGGCACCATAGCTGATACCGTTTGCAAGCGCCAACTCCACTGCTTCTAAAACGCGTGGATGGCGGTGACCCAGAATCATTGGACCCCATGAGCCAACATAATCAATGTATTCGTTTTCGTCGACATCAATGATGCGAGAGCCGTCTGCTTTTTCAATGAAAATCGGGGTTGCATCCACCGATTTGCATGAGCGCGCTGGAGAGTTGACCCCGCCTGGCAAAACTTTGCAGGCTTCTTCGAACAATTTGTCCGATTTGGTTTTCTCTTTCTTTTGCGGGGTTTTTTCCACTAGCAACATGTCAGAGACTCCTATTTTTCGGCTGCTTCTTTAATACCAAGAACGCGATCGATTTGCGGTTCGATCATTTTGATTCCGTTTTCTCCGGCGGAGAAATTGCGCATTTTGTGCTCTTTATCAAAAAGATAATAGCCAGGTACCACTTTGTTCTGAAAGCGGTCGGTGATTTCGTGATAATTGTCCACCACGCATGGTTGCTTGATTTCGTATTCGGCAATGCATTCTTTTACAGCTTCCACATTGGTATCAGATTCCTGACGAGGCATGTGGATAGAGATTATTTTCAGCCCGTAATCTTTGTACTTTTCTTTGAAGCGATCGATATCAGGCAAAGATTCCTTGCAAGAGCCGCAGCTAATAGACCAGAAGTGAATTAGAACTGGCTTACCAGCTAGATCTTCGACTTTGATAGGGTCTGAATTGAACCAATCCGTCCCGCCTTCCAGTGATGGCAAAGGACTATCCATACGAATAGGCATAAGGTCTCCTTTTCTTAGAGCTAAGTTTATTTTAGCAGCGCTCTCAAGTAACGAGTGAAACAAGTGAACTAAAAGAAAAACGAGTTGCCCGTTCTCAATGAAAAGACAACTCGTCGGTTACATTCTGGAAACTGTGACTAATTTAAAAATTAGACAGCTAGAGGCTTTTGACCTGGTTTCCAATCAGCAGCGCAAAGTCCGCCGGTTTTGAGAGCTTCAAGTACGCGAAGGGTTTCTTCTACGCTACGTCCAACGTTGAGCGAGTGCACAACTTGGTACTGCAGGTAGCCGTCTGGATCGATGATGAAAAGTCCGCGAAGAGCGATACCTTTATCTTCCATCAATACGCCGTAGTCGCGGCTGACATCTTTGGTGATATCTGAAGCGAGGATGTATTTGAGTTCACCCAATCCGCCTTGGGCTTCTGGGGTTTTGATCCAAGCTCTGTGTGAGTAGACCGAGTCTGTTGACACAGCCATTACATCAGCACCAGCTTTTTTGAATTCTTCGATTTTGTCCGAGAAAGCTTTGATTTCTGTGGGGCAAACGAATGTGAAATCGAGTGGGTAGAAGAACATAATCAACCATTTGCCTCTGTAATCGGCCAGGCTGACATTTTCTTTCAGGCTCTTCATGTCCTTGGTTGAGGGCATTTCAAAGGGCGGAGCTTTTTTTCCAACTTGCAACATAATGACGATAACTCCCTAAAAAGGTGGGTGGAACTTCAACAGTTCCGATTCCTTTAGATGGTAAACGCTTGCGCCTGCATCCTTAATATAATTAATGGAAATTGCATAATTTGGACAAGGTCTAATTACATGACCTGTCTAATCTCTTGACTTCTCGACCCATTCTCTGAGCTGACGCTCCAGATTGTTTGCCATGGCGTAGCGCATTATAAGCGGGCTTTTAGGGTCCCAGCCGATATTCAATAAATGATTGAGATGATCCGATGGGTTGGAGCTGTATTTGCTTCGGCCAAGTTCGGAGTCTTGTTCTTTTTCACTCATATCAAAATCATAATCTAAGAGCAGTAGAGCATAAGCTTATTTTTGACTGAGGTATAAGCGTCTTTACTTGGCAGATGTCCTTGAACAATTGAATATTTCTTGTCTCTTGTGTTAATGGTCAAAATAGTTTGACCAGATGTTTTCATTTCGCTCAGACTCTTAATCTGGTCATATTGAGTTCTTGCGCAATCTCTTGCCATGAATCCACATGGAAAGGTAATTTCGTATTCGCCTAGCCTTAAGGTTCCAGGGTTTGTTATTGACCTGAATGCCCCCATGGCGCCTACTATTACAAACAAAATAGAGCACACGAAAAGCCCCCAATAGAATATCGTCGCTCCCTGGAGATCTAGCTTTATCAGATGCCACAAAATGAGACCGCGGTCGTTTGTACTTGCCATATAGTAGGCAACTGAAGCACAAGCAAGAAAAAAGAGTGCTGCCAATATCATCGTGATTAGTGGTGGTTTGTAGGTATATTCCATTTGTTTTGGCTGTAAAGAGGGAGTGGAGCGAAGGCTCTTTTAAATTTTGTATTTATTCTCCATATATGTAAAGGCTAAAATTGACCGCCAATTGGTAATTTGATAGGATAATCCATCGCTTAACTTGTCTTTGGCGCCTTTTGCCCGAAGTCAAGTTCGAGTCAGTCCAAATAACTAGTCGGAGATTATCTGAAATGTTTGCCATCGTAGAGGCCTGCGGCCGTCAGTACAAAGTAGAAAAGGGTCGCTATATAGACATCGACAGAAACGACTTGAAGAAAGACGCCGAATTCACTTTTGACAAAGTAGTGATGGTCGTCGACGGCAACGGTTCCAAAATCGGCAAACCTTATATAGACGGCGCCAGTGTCAAGGGACATATTCTTTCGGATCTCGTTGAAAACGAAGTGACCGGCAGAACAGTTTCCACACTTCGTTCCAAAAAAACTATCGTCTATCACATGAAGCCTAAAAAAGGCACCCGCAAAAAAGTGGGACACAGAACCCAATTCACCCGCGTCATGATTGACGGAATTAACGTATAAAGATTTAAAAGAGAGAGAGGACATTTCGTCATGGCACATAAGAAAGGCGCAGGCTCAACAAGAAACGGACGCGATAGCAAGCCGAAAAGACTTGGCGTCAAAGTTTACGGCGGACAGCATGTAGTCCCCGGTAACATTCTCGTTCGTCAGCGCGGAACCAAAATCCACCCTGGATTCAATGTCAGAAAAGGTTCTGACGACACACTGTACGCCGTTATGGAAGGTACTGTGAACTATGAAGAAATCCGCGGTAGAAAACGCGTAAGCATTGTACTTGCTCCAGATCAAATGGCTGCAGCCCCTGCTAAAGCTGCTGCTGCCACAGCCAAGCCTACTAAATAATTACGGCTCAATTCAGTATTGGCAAAGACAATTGAGGAGTTAGGCAAAGTTCTTGGTATCGAGGTGCCTAATGTAGGCGCACTCGAAATAACTGGACTGGCATACAACTCCAAAGAGATAAAAGCAGGGGATGCCTTTTTTTGCATTCCGGGCGAAAAGTTTGACGGCAATAAGTTTATTTCAGATGCCATCAAAGCTGGTGCCCTGTTAATAGTCAGCGAAAAAGATAAACCAGACGATTTCGACAAAAACTTCAAAGGCGCATACTTCAAAGTGGAGTGTGTGCGCGAATCTATGGGGCGGCTTGCATCTTATTTCTTTGATAATCCAAGCAGTAAATTGCGTTTACTAGGTGTCACAGGTACAAATGGCAAAACAACTACCACTCATGTAATCGAACATGTGCTCAACGCTTGTGGTCACAAGACTGCACTTATAGGCACAATGGGCGTGCGTTGGCCAGGAAAGTCCGATTATCTAGACACGCATCACACAACGCCGCAGTCGATTGATTTGCAAAAATTGCTTGCTCAAATGGTCAAAGATGGTGTCACGCATGCTGCGATGGAAGTGTCTAGCCATGCCATTTTTCTCAAACGTGTCGAAGGCTGTCAGTTTGCTTGCGCCAGTTTGACTAATCTCACTCAAGACCATTTAGATTTTCACAAAACAATGGATGAGTACCGCCATGCCAAGATTGGTCTATGGGACTTGCTCAGTTTGAGCAATGCTCAAAATAAGTCGAGCGTTATAAACAAAGACGATCCAAGCCTAATTTATTTTACTCAAGCAACACCTGAGTCCGCCCGTCTTTTCACATTTGGATTTAAAGAATCAGACTTCCAAGTATTGCAGGCTAAATACTCAGGCACCGGTACTGAAATTGTTTTGAAAACGCCCGAATCAAACAATGAAGTCAAACTCACCCTGCCGCTTTTGGGCGAATTTAATGTATACAACGTTTTGACTGCCATGGCTATTTGCTATGGCGAAGGCGTGTCTGTAAGCCAATTTCAGAAAGCTCTTTCTACATTTGAATCGGTGCCAGGGCGCTTTCAATTGGTTGGTTTGGGTGAAAAGGAATCTGGAAGCGAAAAGAATACGCCCATCTGTATCGTAGACTACGCCCACACTCCAGATGGTCTGGAAAAAATATTGAAAGCGGCAAGACCAATGGTTGAAGATGGAAAAAAACTGTTCGTGGTGTTTGGTTGTGGTGGCGACCGAGATCCTATGAAACGACCAAAAATGGCTGAGGTAGCAGCTTCGCTTGCCGATCAGTTAATTATCACTTCGGACAATCCGCGCAGTGAAGATCCAAACAAAATTATCGAAGACATATTAGTTGGTATTGATCAATCTAAAAAAGATGTAGTGGCTGTTGAAGCAGATCGTCGCACCGCTATTCATGAAACCATTGCGCGCGCTCAAGCGAAAGATATGGTTGTGGTAGCCGGAAAGGGACATGAGACATATCAAATTCTCAAAGATCGCACTATCGATTTTAATGACGCTGAAGAAATCAAGATTGCTCTGAAAAAACGGTTATAATCTGCCCATGGGCATCAGTTTTCACATTTCTTCAGTTCGGGAAGGCACTCTCTTTAATGTGATGCAACTTCTCAGTCTGGAGAAAGTAACTGGTTCGCTCATTGTGCGCTTTGGACCTGCGATTCCAGAAGTGGTAATTTATTTTGAATCGGGCATCCTGACTTGTGCAGAGTTTGGAGATTTGCTTGGCGAGGCAGTCTTGGACTTACTTTTATGCCAAGAATTTGCCATAAAAGAAATGGGCTTTAACCAGGGACGCAAAAAAGAAATTAAAGAAGAATCGATAATCAAAGGCGCTCAGCATCTGCCGGGCGTGATGCTCAATATTTCGCGCGACATTGACCACTGCGAAGCGCGCTCGCTTGTCTATGGCTCAATGCCAGTGCGTGAAAAAAATATGAAAGCTGATTCTATGCTTGAAGTTTTTAATCAATTTGAAAAGTGGAAACCGTTTCTTGCAGCCGTTCCAAGCGATGGCGATGATAAAGAGGCTCCGCTTCATCACTGTGTGCTTTTACACAGAGCTTTGCGCACAGGTAATTTGTCTTACGAGGCACCTTTAGTTTCGCTTAAATTATTGCGCGAACTTATTGGCATCGTTCAGCCATTGTCTGAGACTGAAGCCAAAAATTTGAAAGGATATATGCGTAGTCTTTTGCCGCATCCCAAAGCCACGCACATAACCATGGAAAGATTTCAAGCGTTTGCAGGTGCCATAGAATCCATTGCCCAGAGGCGCTCAGAGGATTTGGGTAACACTGCGCGAAAATCAATTCAAGAGATGATTAGAAAAGCCAAAGATGCTTCCACTGAAACTACGTCCAATATTGCAAAGGTCTAGGCTAAGGTCTAGATAATGTAGTCTTGACAAGGTTCTGGTATTATGTCGGGATGCAAAAATTAGCGTTAATTGGCTTGGGAGCCTCCGGACTTTTCGCCTTAAAAGAGCTGGCTGGAGCAAATGTAGAAGTCGAAGTTTTCGACGTCGGACCTCAGTATCACAAACGATACGCCTGTCCCATCGATCAGGGCAAGTTGACTGTATGTCCACCCAAAGCTTGCAGCTACTGCGCGCCGGGACAGTCGGCCGGTAGTTGGAACGATTTTAAGGTTATTTTGTCGGCATCGCCTGTTATTGGCGGCAGACTATTTGAATTGATTGGTCAGGCAGAATTGCAAAAATGTTTAGACGAAGTGCGCCAAACAATTCTGGCCCATTCTCCAGTTGAGATACCTGTAGTTAAGCCAGATCAAGAAGACCTAGACTGGATTAATAAGCGTGCGACCCTTGCTGGAATGACTTATCACTATCAAGAACTTTTGCATTGTGGCTCTGACAATGCACCTGCAATTAACACAAGCATACTCAATGAAATTGTAGACAAAGGTCCCAACATTCAATTCCATTGGGACACAAAAGTCTTAAAGCTCGATAGACAGGGCGACAAATTTAAAGTGCTCTATGATCACTACAGAAAGCCTGGCGACGAGAAAAGTGACCTGTTTGATTACTGCATAGTTTCTGTCGGCAGAGGTGGTGCACATTGGCTCACCCAGCAAGAATTCTATAAATCACTCGACACCAATCCTGGTCAAGTTGACATCGGTGTTAGAGTCGAGACTAGTAAATACTTCACTCAGGAAGTGGACGAGCGTTTCTACGAACCCAAGCTTTACTATGTGAGCAAACATACAAACGACGTGGTACGCAACTTCTGTTCTAACCCTGGTGGCTATGTGACACCAGAGAATCATCGCGAATATGTGCTTGTGAATGGTCACTCCAAAATGTTCGAAAAATCTGAGAACAATAATTTTGCCGTGCTCGTATCCAAAACATTCACTCGTCCGTTTAAAGATCCGCAAATGTATTCTCAGACCATCGCAAAGGTCGCCAATATGCTTGCAGGTGGAGGACCGCTTGTTCAACGCTTGGGCGACTTGCGCCATGGACGCAGAACCAAATCGCTCACTAATAACTTAATTGCGCCAACACTCGAAGCTGAATGCGGTGATATTGGTCTTGCTTATCCACATAGAATTTTAGCCAGTATTATCGAATATATGGATGCACTGGACAAAATTTGCCCAGGTGTGGCGGGTGATTCTACTCTCTTGTATGCACCTGAGTGTAAGAGTTATCCAGACTCAATTACTGTATCCAAAACAATGGAAACTAATATTGCCAATTTGTATATCATTGGCGACTCAAGCTCCTGGACGCGAGGAGTTGGTCAAGCTACCACAAGCGGTCTGCTTGCTGGTGCTGGAGTTAGAAAGAAAGTGGCATCAATCCCTGCACCGACGGTGGTGCCTATCAATAAGCCGTATACAGTGACGGCCGCTACAAAGAATTCGCCGAAATCAGGCTAAATAAAAATATGAGCGATATGCTTCAACGTTACTTGAGTGATGAACTTCAAGACGATCGCGGTATCACAGCTATAAATCTAATCATGTGCCTTGAAGTTCAAAGCGGCGAAAACGACAGTTTTGCCGATTATGGCAATGAGTTCAATCTTTATGTCGAGAACCAAACTGTTGAATTAGAGA